>Ga0123354_10002407_pt1 | contig 24661 bp, 21 predicted proteins | sample TergutLab28metaG_2_FD_97872 | JGI IMG/M metagenome (GOLD analysis project Ga0123354, IMG submission 97872) | Labiotermes labralis P4 segment gut microbial communities from Petit-Saut dam, French Guiana - Lab288 P4 | ecosystem: Host-associated > Arthropoda: Insects > Digestive system > Gut ...
AATGCACTCCGACTAATCGCACAATTTTGCTTGACAAAAGGGGGCGAGTTTTCAGCCGATGGTCTTCTGGTAGAAATCGAAAAGCTGAAGTTGAAAATCGCTAAACATATTATCCCTAAGCATGAAACACATAGACACTACCCACGTAAAACAAAAAAAGGAAAGTATCAAAAATATGCCTGATTATTTATATTAGTAACATTTACCTTACACGTGGCTGGAACACAATCGAAAAGATTATTTCGCATTGGGCGCCGCCTAACGAAAACGATACGAAAGCATACATCGCTTTTGTAGAATACTTCTCAGATGTTCCCCGAAATCAAAAATTAACGGCAACCGATGGCGCCGATTATATCTTGATTGTCTCGGCAATGAGTTGCATGGAAAACGGCAAAAACGCCGAGTTATCGGAAATTCAAGCAGGTTTTAATCTACAATCTAAAATTACAATGCAATGAAAAGAATCCGTTGTTTATTCAAATAGGATGCGGGCGCATCACCCTAACGCTCGCTTTGCTCATTATCATATACTTTATTCTGAAATTCAAAAAAGTCCTGCCTTGAAACCGGAATAGACCTTGTACGACAAAATTCTATATCAAACAACAAGTTCACCTTTAATTTCTCAACCCCTGAAAAAACTGCTTCATCAATTGAGACGCTTCATCTGCTAAAACGCCGGCTTGGACTTTGGTTTTCGGGTGAAGCGCTCCGGGTGTAAACTTTGTAAAACCGCGTTTTTCATCATCGGCTCCATAAACGATTCGTCCGATTTGCGCCCAAGCTAATGCGCCGGCACACATTGTGCAAGGTTCAATTGTTACATACAATGTGCAGTCAACCAAATATTTACCTCCAAGCATAGAAGCGGCTGACGTAATCGCCTGCATCTCGGCATGAGCCGTGACGTCGTTTAAAGTTTCAGTCAAGTTGTGCGCCCGTGCAATGATTCTCCCTTCGCATGCAATGACGGCTCCAACAGGCACTTCGCCTTTGTTGAAAGCCAATTCTGCTTCCGACAAAGCTTGTTTCATAAAATAGTTGTCGTTGAGAATTGCAGGCATTTATTTAATCCTTGACAATTCGTAAAATTCGAATATCCTTTGTCGGGATGTCGCCGGGACCGGTCGGAACAGAAGCAATAGCGTCAACAACTTCTAAGCCTTTGACTACTTCGCCGAATACTGTATAGTTTTGGTCTAAGAAAGGCGTCCCACCCATCGTTTTATAGATTCCTCGTTGAAATTCTGAAAACTGAATATGAAGATTTTCTTCTATACGGTCTAATTCATCATCGGTAAAAGTACGACCTTGAACGATATAAAATTGTGAAGAGGAAGAATGTTTTGCAGGATTCACAGCGTCGCCGGTTCGCGCAGCCGCTAAAGCGCCTTTTTTATGAAAGTATTCGGGAACAAATTCGGCGGGGATAGTGTAGTTGAGTTTGCTGATAAGGCTATCTCTCTCGAAACCTGATTTAGTAGCCGGATTTCCCGTCTGAATCATAAAGCCGGCAATAATCCGGTGAAATAATACGCTATCGTAAAATTGTTCTGCAACTAATTTTTCGAAATTTTCCTTGTGCAACGGCGTTTTATCGTACAGTTTCACCTGAATATTACCAAGATTAGTTTCAATCGTATAAGTCTGAGCATTCGATTGGCAAGATGTCGTCATAAGTAAAATAAAATAAAAAATGAATATAAGAGGCTTCATCATGTATGCCTAAAAATTATATGTAAATCCAAAACCTAAAATTTCCTTGAATTGAATTTTCTCTATTTCTTTTTCATAATACCGGAGCGTAGTATTGAGAGTGGCCGACAATAATTTGTTAAGTTTGTAATTGATCAGTAAATCCCAATTGACGTCGATATGTCCGAAATCTTTTGAGTAGGGAGTAAACAAATCCAACGAGGAAATCACATTCATGTTGTTTGAAATTTTCTGGGTGGTGCTTCCTAATATATAAATACCGGTTTCAAACAATGTTCTTTTTCCGGGCGTAACGCCGAAAGCGCCTTGGTTTGAAAGCGAATCATCCAAGACAAATGTTGCCCGTTCCGAAATTGGAGAAAGGAACAACGAATATTTAGCATTTGGCTTATAAGAAAACCCCAAAGCGATATCCAAATAACCCGGAGCCATAAAATTAGAAATGGGTTTATTTCTGTCTGTGGTGTAATCATATCCTTTGGTAAATTGGGTATTAAAATTCAATAAAGCGGAAAGCGACCATGTTTTGGAAATTTTACGACCGGCGATAGAAGTCAGATTCAATTTATCGGCTGCTTTCGTCCAATCGGAAGAAGTAGCGAAAACAGTTCCGTATTCCAAAGCTAAATTATTATCCCAAAAAACTTTGTTTTTCAAATAATTCAATGAAGCGTTGAAAATAAAATCGCCGGAAACCGTATTATTGCCTCCGGCAACCCAGTTTTGGAGAGAAGTCTGACCAAAAGTAAGATTAGTGAGTCCGGTATGTCTCCAGCCCTGAATAGAATCTTTACTAACATAGGTTGTTAAGCTACCGGCTGCTGTGTTGGGATTCTGCGCATGAGCGCCCAACAAAATAGATAATCCTGCAAGAACTAAAAAAATTTTTTTCATTTGGTTAGTTATTTAATAAATTAAACATTAAATCGAAAGTGCATAATATCTCCATCCTGTACGACATAATCTTTTCCTTCGACGTACATTTTTCCTGCATCTCTGCAAGCGTTTTCCGAACCGAATTGAATATAATCGGCATATTTAATAACTTCAGCCCGGATGAATCCCTTTTCAAAATCGGTATGAATGATTCCGGCGCATTGCGGGGCTTTGCTTCCTTTCAGGTAAGTCCAAGCCCGAACTTCTTGCGGACCAGCCGTAAGAAACGTTTCCAGATTCAACAATTTATAAGCCGCCTTAATCAGCCGGTTGACGCCTGATTCTTTTAGACCCAGTTCACTGAGGAACATTTCACGCTCATCGTAGGTTTCAAACTCGGCGATTTCCGATTCGATTTTAGCTGCGACAATCAATATTTCGGCGTTTTCTTCTTTAATCGCTTCTCTGATTGCATGAACGTAGGCATTGCCGGAGACAGCCGACGCCTCATCGACATTGCAAACGTACAAGACCGGTTTATTGGTTAGAAGAAACAAGTCGTGAGCTGCTTTTTCGGATTCTTTATTATTAAATTTCACAGTTCGGGCAGCTTTGCCCTGTTCGAGCGCCGCTTTGAATTGCATCAAGACATCGAGAATAATTTTTGCCTGCTTGTCGCCACCCGTTTGCGCTTGTTTTTGCACTTTGTTGATTCGAGATTCTACTGTTTCAAGATCTTTCAATTGAAGTTCATAATCGATGATTTCTTTGTCGCGCACGGGATTGATAGAGCCATCTACATGAGTCACATTATGGTCGTCAAAGCACCGCAGGATATGCAAGATGGCATCCGTTTCACGAATATTGGCAAGAAACTTATTGCCCAGTCCTTCGCCCTTACTTGCGCCTTTTACTAATCCGGCAATATCTACAATTTCGACAGTGGTTGGAACAATCTTCTGAGGATGCACCAATTCGGCTAATTTATTCAAACGTTCGTCAGGTACAGTAATGACTCCGACATTTGGTTCTATCGTACAAAAAGGAAAGTTCGCCGCTTGTGCCTTTGCATTGGAAAGACAGTTAAAAAGTGTTGATTTTCCAACGTTTGGAAGTCCGACGATACCACATTGTAAACTCATTCAACTATTTTTTAGTATATTTATATTAATAATAGCGTACAAAGATACGGATTTATATGAAAATAAGAACGGTTTTTAAAAATGTACACCGGAACAAATTGAATTTCCATTCTTATGCAAGTAAAATTTACTTTATTTTGACTATTTACCTCTTCCGTTTCCCCAGCAATAACAAACTCGGCAACACAATCAGCAACAAGGGCAAGGCAGCTAAAAATCCGCCGATAACGGCAATAGCAAGCGGTTGATGCATTTGAGCGCCGGTGCCGATGCCCAAAGCTAACGGCATGAGTGCGATAATAGCTCCCAAAGCAGTCATCAGCTTAGGTCGTAAGCGGGTGGAAATTGCATAGATGATGGATTGTTCCACATCGCCGGCGGCTTTCAGCGTGGTACGGAATTGCTGAATGGTAAATACGGAGTTTTCCCCTATAATTCCCACAATCATAATCAAACCGGTATAACTACCTACATTCAATGGAGTGCCGGTTATATAAAGCAGCAAAAAACTACCTCCAACGCCCAGAACGGCAGTCAGCAGAACAATGCTTGCCGTCCGAAAACTTCGGAAAAGGAAAAGTATCACAACAAAAACCAGCAAACAGGACGTAATCAGAATTATTAACAGTTCGGAAAACGATTGTTGCTGCTCCTTATACGCTCCGCCGTATTCGATATGGTAGCCCTGGGGCAAATGAATATTGGCTTCCACTTCTTTTTGTATATCGGTCATGACGCTGCCTAAATCCCGATTATTGAGGCGGGCGGTGACGGCGCCCATCATTTGCAGGTTTTCCCGCTGAATTTCGGCGTCACCGCTTGTAGCAGCGATCTCAGCTAACGAAGTAATCGGGACTAATTTGTTATTGGACGTGAACATCTGTAATCGCCTTATGTCTGCAAGACTGATATTCCGGCTGTTGGGATACAACATACGAATGGGAGTCATCTGCTCTTTTTCAAAAACGTTTCCGACTACGTTGCCTTCCAATGAAGTTTGCAACTGGTATTGAAAATCGGCAGGCGTCATACCGAACTGCGCAAGTTTCTTATCATTTGGAACGACATTTATGGAAGGTCCGGCAATGACAATTCCGTTAAATACATCAGCTGTGCCGTTCACTTTTCCCACTAAATCGGCGACTGAGGATGATAACTGTTGCAGCGTTTGTTGATTATCTCCGAATATTTTTATTTCTACCGGTTGTACGGAAGTCATCAGGTCGCCCAGCATATCGCCGATTACTTGTCCGAAATCGACTCGCAGTGCAGGTTGAGTTGATTCTATCTTTTTTCTTATGTCATCAATCACTTCTTCGGTAGTCTTATTCCTATTCTTCTTCAATTGGATAAGGTAGTCGCCCGTGTTGGGTTCAGTGATGAAAAATCCCATTTCCGTACCGGTGCGGCGGCTGTAAGCCTGCACTTCAGGCGTAGCGATAATCAGTTTTTCCACTTCGTTCAGCATCCGGTCGGTTTCTTCCAACGAAGTACCGGGAGGCGACACATAATCCAACACGATGCTTCCTTCGTCCATTTCCGGCAGAAATCCTGTTTCAAGATGAGGCAACACAAGCATAATCGACAAAATCAATCCGGCAATAATTGTTATACTCATCCACGGTTTTTCAATAAAAAATTGCACCCACGCTTGTTTTTTTACTTCGTGTCCGGTTTCCTGTTTGGATGTTCCTCCTTTGCGGGACAGCAACAGATAAACGACGGGCAGAAGTATCCAAGTAACGAAAAACGAACATACTAAGGTGATAATCATAGTGCCGGTCATCACTTTGAAATAAGCGCCGGCAACTCCGCTCATCAATACAAAAGGAATGAAAATGACAATCGTACTGACGGAAGAACCCACCATGGAAGGGAATAGATAACTGATGGCTTTGCCGACCAATTCCGTAGATTTTTCATTGGGATATTCTTCGTGTGTACGGTGTATTTGCTCGACGACGACAATTGCATCATCGATGATTAAACCTATCGAGGCGGCAATAGCGCCTAAAGTCATGATATTGAGTGTTCCGCCGGTAGCGTATAAAACGATGACAGTCAAGCATAACGTAACAGGTATGGTTACTAAGATAGTGAGTGTCGCCTTGAGTGAACGAAGGAACAGAATAGCTACCAAAATAGCCAGTATCAACCCAATCCATAGACTATCGCTTACGCTTTTGATAGTATCCTGAACAAAATCGGCTTGAACATAAAACGGCTGAATGCTGACATCTGCCGGAAGGATTTTCTTTAACTCAGCGATTTTTTGCTTCATGGCGTCGGAAACAACCAATAAATTAGCATTGGGTTGCTTAAATATAGCAATTTGTACGCCTTCCTTCCCGTTCGCATTTATTTTAATGTATTCTTTAGCTTCCTGAATCCGGGAGTCTGCAATATCCTGAAGGGTTACTATCCTTTTTCCGTTATTACTGATAACCAGATTTTTCAGCTCATCCAAATTACGTACTTGGGCATCCGTAACAGACAAATAGAGCAAGCGATAGTCGGTCAGATAGCCATTGGATTGTATAAAGTTACTTTCTTGCAGCGCCGTATTAATGATGTCGGGAGTAATGCCAAGACTGCTCATTTTCTGTTGATTAAGCGTAAGCCAATATTCTTTGGTTTTTCCTCCCAGCACGCGCACTTCGCTGATTCCATCGACTTGTGAAAGAAATGGTTTGATAGTATATAAAGCCAGCATTTTCATTTCTATGGGCGAGCGGGTGGGGCTTTCCAGCGAATAGCCCATCACTTGCAGGATGGATGGATTCATTTTTTCGATGGTGATTTGTACCTCGGGCGGAAGGTCGTTGCGTATCCGGCTGATTTGCGATTCGATTCGTTGTTTATCCATATCAATATCGCTGTTCCAATCCATAAATGCCGAGATTTCACAACTTCCGCGACTGGTGGTACTTCGAACCGTTTGCAGGTTTTGTACTCTTTTAATAGCCTCTTCAATCGGCTTGGTCACAGTAACCATCATTTTATCGACCGGTTGTTCGCCGGCGTCGGCAATCACCTTGATTTTCGGAAAAGTGATTTCAGGAAACAGCGCCGTTTGCATCCGGCTATAAGCGAATATTCCTCCCAGAATGATGATTCCGATCAGGACGGATAGCGGCGATTTATAGGTATTGAAGAATTTCATAGAATATTCGTTATTATTTCTTCTGATTTCATAATTATTTATCTTGTATTTGGTTTTCAGCTTTATTTATCACTACTTTCGCCGTATCGGGCAATCCGTAATTGCCGGTTTCAAGGATAATATCGGCGGGCGACAGCGCGGGCGACAGGATTTCGACTTGCCCATTCGATTCGATACCTTTAGTAATCGGCACTTTTACCGCCTGCTCTTTGTCAATCATTTTCATAATCCAGAAATTCTCTTGGGTTTCATCAGAAAGGATTGCCGCTTTCGGTAATGAAACAGTATTCTTCTTTACGCTTTTTACAATCTTTACTTTGGCAATCAGATTCTCCGGAATCGGGACATTATTATTTACACGGATAACAATGCTTTGTGTTTGGGAAACGGGATCAACGATGGGCATGGATAAAGACAACGTACCTGTGATGATTTTTCCGTCGGGCAATTCCAAATTCAATGTTTTATTTTTGGTCAGATAAGAACTTAACTCGTAGGGTAGTTGCATTAGAAAAACCAAACTGCCTGCCTCGCTGATTTCGGCAAGCGCATCGCCTTCCATCACATAGTCGCCGGTTTGGTGGTTGATCGCAGTAACAAAACCGTTGTTGTTTGCTGTGATTTTTATTTCACCGGTAAAATGAGTGGTGGTATCTACTTTGTTGATAGTCGATCCCAAATTTTCAGCTTCTTTTCCTTTCAAAACAAACAAAATCTGACCTTTCGTTACCTGTTGTCCGAGTAGAACCGGAACCGATTTAATGTAGCCGTTCGTAGTCGCTTTGATTTGGTCTTTCAAAAGAAATGCCGAGGTAGCATTTAATTCGACAATCTCCTGCATATCGCCAACGGTACATTTGGTAACAGTCACCGGCGTTACCGTTGCCTGTTCTTCTTCCTCTGTGTCTGCCGGTTTGCTGTGACAGGAGGAGAGCAGGAAACAAAAGAAAAGAGTTGAAAGTTGAAAGTTGAAAGTTGAAAGTTTTTTATGCAGCTTATTCATGATTCCAATAGTTTATTTGATTGATGATTTGGAGTTTATTGTTTGTTTGTTGAATAATGACATGTTTAGCGTTCAGGTAATTATTGATGGAAAGGATATAATCCGTGATAGCGGCGTCACCCGTTTGCATCTGTTTCCCATAAGCTTCCACTAATGTTTGGGCGGAATTTACTACTCCCTGTGCTTGATTAATAATCCCCTCAGTCTGCTCTAATTGTTGAACCAATTGTGCCGTTTGTTGCTTGTATTGCTGCTTTGAAAAATCCTGATAATTTTTGCGGGTTTGTTCGGACGCTTTCATTTTATCGTGCTGTTTTTGCTTCTGTCCGCCGTCGTAAATCGGGACAATCAAAGACAAGCCGATACTTGCCCCGAAGTTCTTGTAAGGCTCATAAGAAAACGAACTGTTGAAACCGGCGTCGGCATAAACATCCAATTTAGGTCGGTACTCATAATCAACCAATACATCAGTGTTCCGGATTTTCAGGCTGTCGATTTGATAATTATTATATTGCAACGTATTCTCAAATGAAAGCAACGGCTGGAGCGTTAGTTCCGGCGTTTCCAATTGAACGAATGATGTATCGGCAATTCCGCATAAATAATTCAACAAAGCAATATTATTCTGATAATCCGCCTTTTGTTGACTAACTAACAATTGTTGTTGTTGTAAAGTAACTTGGAAATTAAGATAATCGGTTTGTTTATATACGGTATTCTCAGTCAGTTTTTTCAAGAATACTTCCTCTTTTTTCAGCAGATTTTCAATCTCTCGATTAAACAGAAATTCCTGAAGAATACCGTAAGCCGTTATATACTGCGTAGTGACGGCTAACTTTAAATCCTGTTCCGATATTTTTTTTGCATTCCCGACGGATTGATTCTCCAAAGCATACGTGTTCATTCGCTCTTTCATATTTCCTCTGCCAATGATGGTCTGACTCACCGTCAACAGCGCATTGTAGTTTCCACCGTTAGTGACCACTTCGTCGTAACCGTATCCTTTGACAATGGGTGGATAATTGTCAATAGAAGAAAAATTAACCTGAGGTTTATAAGCCGCTTTCAGTATCAGGCTGTCCATCCGATTAATAATCGTTTGATTTTGATAATCCTTCAACAGCGGACTGTTCTCAATCGAACGGTTAAGATAATAGTTCAAATTGTTGGTTTGCGCCTGCAGGATTGTTGCGGCGGTTATCAATAAAAAAAATCCGATAGTAAACAAATGTCTCATTATGGTATCTTATCAGCATTAAAAATCATCCACATTAAAACGTTTTAGAAAGAGTTAAATACAAATCTCCGTTACTGTACCCCGGAAAAATAAACGTTTGCCGGTAGTCGGGATTGTGTTTTTTATCGTATTTATCATAGATTTCACATTTTCTGAAAATTTTCTGAAGATACGGATAAACCCAATACACCGCTTTTGTTGAAAGAATACCGATTCCGGCGCCGGTAACCACATCGCTTAACCAGTGTTTATCGTGATAGATGCGCGCAACGCCGACAATGGTGGCAACAGTATATCCGCCGACGCTTATCCAAACCGATTGGTCTTTAAATTCCTGATGAAGAAATTCGGCGGCTACGAAAGCGGTTTCCGTGTGTCCCGACGGGAAAGACTGACGATCGGAACCGTCCGGACGCTCTCTTCCGACTTTTATTTTTGTTCCAAGCGTAATTCCTCCGGCGACCAGATTACTTAATCCGTAAAGAACGGTCATATCCAATAGGTCGTGACTACTTTTTACTCCACTGAATTTCATCGCATAAGCGGCAACTGCCGGAGCAAACTGCAGGTAATCTTCAAAATGGAAGCCATTACTTTGTTCGATTGAATTGCGCACATTGTAGTCTATTTGCCGGATACCATTATTTCCTTGCGAGATAATGCCATAGGTAATCATAGCCGCAGGAAGAGCAATTCCGATAATTTCAGTTGCTTTACAGTTTTGTTTTTTTGGAATTGAATCAGAGATTGAATTTGGAACAATGCGTTCGTTTGCTTGTCCGTATAGGAAAGATTGAAAGATAGACAGTAATAAAACTATCGTAATGATTTTTTGAGTTCTCATTTTTTATATTTTTGAAAAAGCAAAGTTAGCGTTTTTTTTTCAAAAAAAACTTTTTACTCCATGATTAAACTTTTTTGATTATATAAAGTCTATAATAAGTAAAAAAGTATGTCAATGAAACAACTCTTTATATGCTGCATATTTTTATTATCATTTAATTATATTGTAGCTCAAGATACTGTGAAAGTGGACTATCGTTTTTCACTGGAAGATTGCATTACTTATGCATTTTCAAATAGTTATACAAGGCAATCAATGAAATTGTCCGAACAATCGGCAAAAGAGGTTTATAACCTATCAAAGTATCAACGCTATCCGAATTTATCCGCCTCTTTAAGTGAAGGAGTAAGACACTCTACCGCTCCTCTTACCAATCAGAGCGGGACTCTTCTTTCTTCCGCTGCTTCAGTTTCCAATTGGAGCGGTTCGTATGGAATAAGCAGTGATGTAACCCTATTTCAAGGAGGAGCTATTAGTCATACCATCGAACAAAACAAGTTGCAAGCGAATCAAGCAGTAATACAAACCCAGCAATATGATCAGAATTTAGTGGTTCAAATTCTTCAAGCTTTTCTTTCTGTGCTTGGAAATCAAGAGTTATTGAAGTATCAGGAAGCCGTTGTCACAACCAGCGATGAACAACTGATACAAGGTGACGCTCAATGGAAAGCAGGTTCTATTTTGGAAAGCGATTACCTTTTATTGAAGGCTCAAGATGCTAATGCTAAAAGTAATGTGGTCAATACGAAGATTACGATTAACAATGACTTGATTTCACTGAAGAGTTTATTATCAATGGATCCGTTGGCTAATCTTGATATTGTATATCCAAGTGATCAGGAGATAGATGCGTTAGCCCTGCTTCCTACGCAAGAAGATGCCTTGCAAAAATTTCTTATCACTTCTCCAACTTTAAAATTAAGCCAAAGTAGTATTGATATTGCCAATAATAGCCTTCAATTGTCAAAATCGGGATATTATCCGACTTTAAGTTTGAATGGTAGCTTAGGAACAGGACATTCACCCAATTATGCCAATTACGGAACGCAACTCTCAAACAGTTTTAATCAATATATCGGATTAAGTCTGAGTATTCCCATATTTGATAATTTCAGGACAAAATCGCAGGTTGAGCAAAGTAAAATAGCTTTGACACAGGCTGAAATAAACAAGAAGAATCAGCAAATAACATTATCGCAAACATTAATACAAGAATATCAAAATGTTATTTCGCTTTATACCCAATATAAAGCGAACAATGTAAGTCAAGATGCTTATTATAAAACCTATATGGCTTATAAAGCGAAATTCAATGCCGGCGCAGCAACGGTTGTTGATTTACTGCAACAGCAAAATAACTATTTGAATGCCTTAAGCGGGTTTATTCAAAGTAAATATGGATTTTTGCTCAATCGCAAAATTTTAGATGTTTACATGGGTGAAGAAATTAGATTGTAAAAATATGAATAAGAAAAGAATAACATGGATTAGCGTAATTGCTGTTGTTGTATTGGCAATCATAGGAATTGTGATTTTGAAAGGGAAACAAACGGTTGATGTAATAACAGATACCATAGAAAACGGAACGGTTCAAACGGTAGTAACATCTACCGGATATGTACAACCTGTTCTTCAAGTGTCGGTTGGTACGCAAGTATCAGGTATAATTGATACACTTTTTGTTGATTTCAATAGTGTGGTCAAGAAAGGACAATTGTTGGCTACGTTGGATATGTCGGTACTTAACGAAAAACTTATTCAGGCGCAAGCAGCGTTGTCAGCCGCTAACAGTGCATTAATTCTGGCAAAACAGACTTTTGATCGAACCGATACGTTATACTCACAGAAAGCTGAAACACAATCCGATTGGGAGGCGGCTACCAATGGCTTGAAACAAGCAAAAATGAATTATGATAATGCATACTCCAATCTTAAACAGGCAAAAATAAATTTGGGTTATGCTAAAATATATTCTCCCATTGATGGCGTCATTCTAAATCGGGCTGTTGATCAGGGACAAACAGTGGCTGCTTCTTTTAATACGCCTACTCTCTTTCTTATTGCTAATGATTTAACAAAAATGGAAGTGCAAGCTAATATGGATGAGGCTGATGTTGGTGGACTTCTTGTTGGGCAAAACTGTAAATTTACGGTTGATGCTTATCCCGATTTGACTTTTGATGGAGTTATCAGTCAAATTCGATTAAATCCTGTTACTACAAGTAATGTTGTAACTTATACGGTTATCATCATAGCACCGAATCCGGATAAAAAACTTTTTCCGGGGATGACGGCAAATATTACTGTCATTTTGCAGGAAGAAAAGGGATTGGTAGTTCCAATGGGAGCGTTGCGTTTCACGCCAACCGCTCAAATCGCAAAGCTAATGAATGTTCAATTACCTGCACAACCGCAAAAAGCAGCAAAAGGACAACATTCAGCAAATAGCAATAGTGGAGGAAGCGGATCTAAAAAAGCTCAAAGCGTATGGATTCAAAATGCAGATGGTACATACACTCATCAGCCGGTTGAAATTGGACTCAGTGATGGTATTAACGCTATCATAAAAAGCGGATTGCAACAAGGACAAAAAGTGGTTGAATCAGTGACATTAACTAAAAGTAGTAATTCGGCTGCATCCAATCCGTTAATACCCAAACGTCCGCAAAGTAATCAAAATCAAAACAAACAGGGACAAGGAAGCGGTAGTGGAAGACCATCCTGATATAAAAATCAATAGAGATGCCAAATGTTATCTTAAAAATAGAGAATCTCCAACGCGTTTTTGAAGTAGGAAGCGAAAAGGTTCATGCACTGAGAGGTATTTCGTTTGTAGTAAACGAAGGTGAATTTGTCAGTATCATGGGAGCCAGCGGTAGCGGCAAATCCACCTTATTGAATATATTGGGATGCTTAGACAAGCCATCGGGAGGAGAATATTATGTCGATGGAAATCCTATCAGCAAGCGTTCAAAAGACGAATTATCAACACTGCGCAATCGGAAAATAGGCTTTGTATTTCAATCATACAATCTATTGTCGCGTACTTCTGCCGTAGAAAATGTAGAATTACCTCTTTTATACAATAGCACTGTTTCCAGCAAAGAACGAAGAGAAAGAGCTATTCATGCTTTGGAACAGGTAGGACTGCAAGGGCGAATGGATCACATGCCTAATCAATTGTCCGGCGGACAACAACAACGGGTTGCCATTGCAAGAGCGTTGATTAATGATCCGGTTATTCTGTTAGCTGACGAAGCAACGGGAAACCTTGATACCCGTACTTCCTACGAAATTATGAACCTTTTCCAGAAGCTTAACAGCGAAGGGAAAACCATTGCATTTGTTACGCATGAACCGGATATTGCAGATTTAACTCAGCGTATCATTTCTTTGCGTGATGGACATATTATTAATGATCGAGTTATAGAACCCAAATCGGCAAAGGAAGCGCTGGATGCTATTCCTATATCCGAAGATGAGTGATATACAATAAATATAGAATATGAATTTTTTCAATTTACTGAAAATAGCATATAGAGCCATTGTTCGAAACAAGATGCGGGCGGGGCTTACGATGTTAGGTATTGTTATTGGCATCGCAGCAGTCATTACGATGGTTGATTTAGGAAATAGTTCATCGTTAAATATCAATCAACAGATTTCTCAACAAGGGACTAATATGGTGATGGTTATGCGAAATTTTATGAGGTCGGGCGGAGTCAATATCGGATCTGGAAGCATTCAGACACTTATCGTCAAAGATGCTGATGCTATCAGAGATAACATTCCTCATGTCGCTCTTGTTTCATCTTCTGTAAACGCATCAGGACAGTTGGTCTATGGAGCAAATAACTGGCCCGGCAGTATTCAGGGAGGCGATGTTTCTTTCTTTGCTATTCGAAAATGGGATGTGGAACGAGGTATTGAATATACGGAAGAGGATGTTCGTACAGCTGCAAAAGTATGTTTGCTTGGGCAGACCGTTATTACCAATCTGTTTCCTAATGGTGAAGATCCTATCGGAAAGACGGTACGTTTCGGAACTATTCCTTTCAAGGTGATTGGAACATTAGTGTCTAAAGGTCAAAACGCCATGGGGCAAGATCAGGACGATATTGTTATTGCTCCTTATACTACTGTTCAAAAAAGAATACTTGCCATTCCATATATCAATTCAATACTTCTTTCAGTCGATGACGAAAGCAATGTGCAGGACGTCATGGACAATGTAACTTCTTTGCTGCATGTACGGCATAAAATACGAGCCGGTGAACAGGACGACTTTATGGTACGATCGCAACAGCAGATGCTGCAAATGATGGATTCAATTTCAGGATATGTAACTCTTTTGGTAGTTCTCGCGGCTCTTATTTCACTGTTAGTAGGTGGTATAGGAATTATGAATATCATGTATGTAACCGTTACGGAGCGCATTAAAGAAATTGGTTTACGTATGGCTATCGGAGCTAAAAATCGTGATATTCTTCTCCAATTTTTAACTGAAAGTACAATATTGAGTTTGTTAGGCGGAGTGATAGGGATTGCTTTAGGTATAATTTTATCTTATGTTGTTTTAGGTTTAATATTGCACTGGCCTGTAGTTATCAGCGTTCTTGCTATTGCATGTTCATTCTTTGGTTGTGCTGCGACCGGTATTTTCTTCGGATGGTATCCGGCGAAAAAAGCGTCATCGTTAGATCCAATTAATGCGTTGAGGTATGAGTGATTCGAATCAATAAATATGCTCTCCCGTTGCAATCTTCAGTTTCAATAAACTGACGGTATAATCTATTTTACTTTTCATCAGAGCTAAACGGCTTTCAGCCAATGCAGTTTCACTATCAAGCAAATCAAGGTTGGTGATTGTTCCTGCCTGAAAGCTTGTTTCTGCAAGTTCATACGCTTGCTGAGCTTGTTTGAGTTGTAACTCTTGTTGCTTGATTTTCTTCAAGGTGGCATCCACATTTGCCTTATTTTCTATTACTTCATTGGCAATGTTCCTGTTAGCCAATTCCGTGTCTTGTTCAACACTTTTCATTTCCGACATAGCTTCTTGCCGGTTATATTTTACTTTTTTCCCATCAAAAATTGGAAATTTAAAGCTTATACCTGCAACATAATTAGCCTTTATAACACTTAAGTCAGGGATATAACCGTTCTTAAAACCTCCGGAAGCAAACAAATCAAATTCCGGATTATTTGTAATCCCTGCAATATGATAACGGGTCGAAGCTATCTCTGAACGCTGACGCGCAATTTTCAACTCTTCCCGTTGTTGATATGCAATGTTTATGAGTTTTTCATTGGAATCCAACAGTGCGGGTTGTAACAATTCCTCTTTCACAACGACCTGCCGATCTTGAGGATTTCCTAAAAAGGAATTTAATTGCGCTTGAAGGACTTGAAGCGAGGTTTGTAAATCTATTTTTTGATTTTCAGTTGTAGAAATGCGCACTTTAGTTGATAAAACGGCATATTGAGTGGACGACCCGGTTGCTTCCTGTTTCTCTACAAAATCCAGATGTTCACCCAACGTTTTCAATTCTTCATCTTTTATACGAATTGCATCCTGCAAATAAAGAATAGAATAATAGTGGTTCAACAGGGAAAGTGAAAGTTGTTGTTTCAACTGTTCCATAGAAAGTTGAGATAACATTTTGTTTTGCTTTTCGAGGTCAACTTTTCCGGATGTTTTACCAAAATCATAAATAACCTGATTGTAATCTAACTCCATATCATAATTATCGGAAGCATCCATCGTAAAGGTTCCCAAACTTGGAATGGTCAATGACGTTATCGGAGCCAGCCGCGTGTAAGTCGCTGCTACACCAATCAACGGATAATAAGCCGATTTAGCTAATCCGATACGGGAATTTGCCGCTTCAATGTCCTGTTCAGCTTTTTTTATGGATGGATAATTATTTATGACCTGTTGGATAATTGTTGTCAATCCTAATGAATCTGCCGGCGTTTCACTTTGCGCACGACTCAAGATATTGAATGATAGAAGTATAAAAAATGATACTATATAACGTAATTTGTACATAATAAATAATATGTTTGTTTGGATTTAATTATTATTTGCTTTTTGCAATTACCTTTCGTCTCGAATACATCAACATAATGGGAATCAGTCCTAAGATGGTTATAGAACATGCAATCCAGAAATCATCGTTGATACCGTCGATAAATGCTTGTGTATTGACATGAGATGCTATCACCATCCGGCTTTGTTGCATTGCTGTTGCGAATGAACTTCCTCCACTTTGTTGAAAGTGATAAGCCAGATTTTGAGTAACATCCCGGAAAGCTTCTGATTGTGAGTTAATGGCTTGTCCATATACTTGACTGTGAAAATTGGTGCGGGCTGTCAACAGTGTAGTAAAAACAGCAATTCCTAAACTTCCTCCAATCTGACGCATAGTATTCATAATACTTGATGCTTGAGCCATTTGTGCAGGAGGAATATTCAGTAAAGCTAAAGAGTTTAAGGGCGTGAAAATCATTCCCATTCCCAACCCTCTCAAATACAGAGATAGCATCACGGAAGGATGTTCCGACATAAACGAAAAGCTGGTGTTTACGTAAAAACTTAGCGAAAGAAGGCATATTCCTATAAAAAGCAGAATCTTCGGATTGGTTTTATCGGAGGTAATTCCCACAAACGGAGCGATACTCCCTTGAAGGATACCGACCGGCAAGAAGACTGCTCCCGATTGCAAAGCCGTATAATCCATTGCATTTTGCAAGAAAAGCGGCAGCAAAAACGTACTTCCGAACATTCCCATTCCAAACACCATCATAAAAGTAGATCCCAAGCCAAAATTATGATATCCAAGTAATCGCAGATTAATCAACGGACGGGAAGTCATAAGCTCCCTGGTTATAAATATGACCAGCGCCAAGCCTGAAATTGCAAAACACAGCAGGATATAGGGCGCTCCCCACCCTTCGGAATTAGCTGCAGAATTTCCTTCAGTCAAGGCATATAGTAATACCGGTAAAAATATAATCACAGAAATAAATCCAAGAAGGTCAAACCTCCGTGTGTTCGGATTCTTTACTTCACGTTGAATGATTACTGTAAATAACAAAGCAAAAAACCCGACAGGTATATTCACATCGAAAATCAATTGCCATCCGTAATTATCGACCAAATAACCGCCAATAAGCGGACCGAACGAAACGGAAGCTGCCGATGCTATCGACCAAAATCCAAGTGCAACTCCACGTTGCGTGGCAGGAAATTCGCGTACAACAATCGCCATACCGAGCGTTTGCACGATACCGCCGCCTAATCCTTGAATAATGCGGGAACTAATTAGCGAAACTTCGTCATTCGACATTCCGCAAAGCAACGAACCCAACGTAAACAAGAATAATCCCCAGAAATATACTTTTTTGTATCCAAATTTATCGGCAAGCCATCCCGAAGTGGGCAACATAGCAGCCATGGCAAGCATATATCCTGTTATTACCCATTGAATGGTATCCAGACTGACGCCGAATGCCGCCATGATTTTAGGTAATCCTACATTGACAATCGTTCCGTCAAGCACAGCCATAAATGTTCCCAACATCACATTGGCAAGCACAAACCATTTGTAATACGGGCTGCGGGGATGATATAACGAATCGCGAGTGCGAAGATTACGACGAATCCGATGTATTATCGAAACCTCCATTATGAATTTTTTATAACTCTTACAACCGCCGACATTCCGGTTCTGAATTGATAGGATGAGAGGTCCTTCTTACCGTTAACGGCGTCGATAGAGACTTTTATGGGTACGCGTTGCGTCACTTTAGTAAAATTACCTGATGCATTATTGGGTGGAATCAGTGAAAATTGAGATGCTGTCGAAGGGCTTACCATAAATACTTTTCCTGTAAATTCAACACCCGGATAAGTATCAATCGTGAATTTCACTTTCTGTCCCAAATGCAAGGTTTCCATTTTTGTTTCTTCAAGATAAACTAATACCCAAAATTTGCGGGTATTATTGACGGAATAAATCGATTGTCCGGGTTGAACAACATCTCCCGGCAACAACCATCGCTTTGCAACAATGCCTGTTGTCGGAGCATACAAGCGTGTATTATCCAACTGAGTATTTATTACGCCGATTTGTGCTTCAGATTCTGCAATAGTAGCTTCGGCAGTATGAATTTGCGCTTTTGAAACCAAAAGTTGCGCTTTAGCAGCATCCAATTGAGCTTGAGTTGTTTCGTTGGCACGCTGCGCATGTTCAAATTGTTCTTTTGTAGTCACACCACCAGCGTATTGCGTTTTAGCTCGTTGAAAATCTTCCGCCGCTTTTGCATTCGCAATTTCCAACACCTTGATGCCTTTCGAATCGGATTCATATTTAGCTTCTGTCTGTAACTTTGTTGCTTCTGTCTGTAACTTCGATGCGATAATTTGTTGTTTTTGAGATAATAAATCCATACTATCCAATTCGGCGACTAATTGACCGTCAGTAACAGAATCGCCTTCATCAACATACAATTTGCTGATGCGCCCTAAAATTTTAGCTCCTACCGATATATTGTCTGATGTTACGTAAGCATCATCAGTTCTCAAATAACTTGAATAGTTTATATACCAAATAGTTCCACCTACTATTACAGCGATTGTAGCAATAGTAAGGGGCAAATACATCTTCCAATTTTTCTTACTTTTCTTCATTAGTTTTTTGTCTTAAACAATTCTTTTTTCTTGTTATTTTTATCAAAATCCAATTTTTTGGCGGCAAAATTACAATAAAATAATAATATACGTTACGAATTTTAAAAAAATCCGCTTAAAAATAATGAAAATTTGCTTGGCAATGCAAAAGATGTGGATTGTTTACTAATATATTAATAAGCAAACAAGCACTCATAAGTTGATGTTATAAGCTGAGATAGGATTAATTATTTGGATGTAAAATTAATCGATTAAAAACCTTTCGAATCCGGCTTCTTTAATAATTTGAATAACTCGCTCTCGGTCGTTTTCATTTACTGAAAGAATTCCTCCGCTTCCAGGGAAATAGTACGAGTTGGATTGCCTGTTTATAAAATAAGGAATATTTTCGGCAAGTAAAATACTTTCCAAAATATCGGATTCATTTGGAAAGTTAAAAATGGCTATGTCTGTTAAATTCATGATGTTGTTTTTTTATGTAATTATTTAATAGAACGTTGAAAGACGGAGAATTGTTCTTATCTTTGGCATGAAAATTGATTACAAAGGTAAAAAATGTATTTTATTTATAAAAGCTGAATGGAGGAAATTTTAACGTCGCCAATGGAAATAATAATTGAGAATAAGCCGATTGACCCGGAAGAGTTTATAAAAGAGCAGGCAATTCTTCCCTTGAAGAATATGATGTTTCTACCGGGAATCCCCACTCCGGTCAATGTAGGACGCTCAAAATCATTGAAATTAGTTCAAGAAATTCATAAACGGGATGGTTTTATTGGTGTTTTCTGCCAAAAAGACGCAAATGAAAACGATCCGGGCTTCGACGATTTGTTCCCTGTGGGCGTTTTGGCGAGAGTGCTTAACTTAATGCAAGAAAATGATGAAATCACTACGGTTTTACTGATTGGAGTCAACCGTATTCGCTTAGACGAGATTACAGTGAAAGATCCTTATCTGAAAGGCAAATTTACTATTCTATCTGATATTCTACCGAGTAAATCGGATAAAGAGCTGAAGGAGCAATTGAAATCGGTCAAAGATACAACTCTTAAAATGCTTTCAGGGAAGATGGGTTTACCCGAATTTGTCCTCGATTCGCTGAGTAAATCAAAAGACAATAATTATTTGATTAACCTTGCTTTTTCGACCGTAGAAGCAACATCCGAGCAAAAACAGGAGGTTATTGCGACAGACGATATGAAAGAACGATTAAATAAACTTCTTACCTTAATTGACCATGAAGTCCAATTGTTGGAAATTAAGGCTTCCATTCGCCGGAAAACGCAAGTTGAGATCGATAAACAACAACGAGAATACTTTCTGCAACAGGAAATGAAAAATATCCAAGAAGCGCTGGGTGGAAATATTCATGATATTGAAATTAAAGAGATTAAGGATAAGGTTGAAAAAATAAACTTTACTGCTGAACAACGACAATTGTTCGAAAAAGAATTGCAAAAATTGGAACGTTTGCATCCGCATTCGCCGGATTATTCAACGCAGATGTCATATATTCAAGTTCTTATATCTCTTCCGTGGAATAGTTATACCAAAGATAATTTTAATCTGAACCGGGCAAAAAAAATTCTGGATAAAGAGCATTTCGGATTGGAAAAAGTGAAAGAGCGGATTATTGAGCATTTGGCTGTATTAAAGTTAAAAGGCGACATGAAATCGCCGATTATTTGTCTCTATGGTCCTCCGGGAGTTGGTAAAACATCCTTGGGAAAATCGATTGCTGAGGCTCTGAATCGAAAATATGTCAGGATGTCATTGGGCGGTTTGCATGATGAAGCTGAAATACGTGGACACCGGCGAACGTATATCGGTGCGATGCCGGGACGAATCATGCACAGTATTCAGAAAGCCGGCTCTTCAAATCCGGTTGTTATTCTGGATGAAATCGATAAAATAGGAAAGGATTACAATGGAGATCCTGCTGCTGCTTTATTGGAAGTGCTTGACCCTGAACAAAATTTTGCTTTTCACGATAATTATTTGGATATTGATTTTGATTTATCAAAAGTTCTTTTTATTGCAACGGCTAATGCTTTGAATACGGTTTCACAACCTTTGCTGGATCGTATGGAACTAATAGAAGTGAGTGGCTACATTTTGGAAGAAAAAGTGGATATCGCTCTACGTCATTTGGTCCCGAATCAATTAGAAGTACATGGTATTCCTAAAGATAAATTTGATATTTCCAAAAAAGCGCTCGAATCAATCATTGAATCCTATACGCGTGAATCGGGAGTGAGGGAGTTGAACAATCGAATAGCTAAAATCATGCGAAAAATCGCAAGAGCAATCGCTGAAAAGAAAGAATATCCTGAACGTCTGGAAATAAAAGACTTGTACGATTATTTAGGCGCTGTCGAATATACGAAAGATAGATATCAAGGGAACGAATATGCAGGAGTAGTAACCGGTTTGGCATGGACAGCCACCGGAGGAGAAATTCTTTTTGTTGAAACCAGTTTAAGTAAAGGTAAAGGTGCAAAACTTACTTTGACAGGAAATTTGGGAAGTGTCATGAAAGAATCTGCCGTTTTGGCGTTAGAGTATATTAAAGCGCATGCTTCTCACTTCGGTATTCCTGACGATGTTTTTGAAAAGTGGAATGTCCATGTCCATGTTCCGGAAGGGGCTATTCCCAAAGACGGTCCTAGCGCCGGGATTACGATAACTACTTCGTTAATTTCAGCTTTTACGCAGCGAAAAGTAAAAGCCAACTTAGCCATGACCGGTGAAATGACGCTTCGCGGCAAAGTGCTTCCGGTAGGAGGCATTAAAGAAAAAATCTTAGCTGCCAAGCGGGCGGGAATTAAAGATATTGTTTTGAGTAAGGAAAACAAAAAAAATATCGAAGAAATTAATACTTTATATTTAAAAGGATTGCAATTTCATTATGTGGATGATATTCAAGAAGTACTTACGGTTGCTTTGTTGAATGAAAAAGTGAAAGATCCAATAGAGATTAAGTAATTTTATACGAAAATATTTGGAATTTTAATCTATTATTCGTAATTTTGCGAACAATCCATTGAGGATAATAAAATGAAAAAAGAAGAGTTAATTAAAGAACAGGAACAATTGGCGCGCTTCGCTAAAGCCTTGGGTCATCCCGTGCGGATAGCCATACTCCGACTGTTGGCAAAGAAAACATGCTGCTATCATGGTGATATGTCGGAAATACTACCTGTCGCTAAAAGTACTCTGTCGCAACATTTGAAAGAACTGAGAGGAGCGGAACTAATCTATCAGGAAACGATTTCGTTACCTACTATTAAGTATTGCATTAACAGGGAAAACTGGGTATTGGCAAAGCAATTGTTTGATGAATTATTCATTGAGCCGCAAAATCAAATAAACACAGAGGAGAATCTTTAACTTTTTTTGCTTCTTTTATTCGTTTTATTACGAAATACGAACAAATAATATAATATGAAATTTTAATAAATAAAAAGTATGTAAAATATGGGAAATGCAATTGATTTAATAAAATCAAACAAGATGTATGTCATTGGAGGTATTATTGGAGGTATCGGAGGATATCTTTATTGGTACAAGGTAGGATGTAGTACGGGAACATGTCCTATCACTTCATCTCCTATTATGAGTACAGCATGGGGTGTACTTTTGGGCGCTTTAGTGTTCAGTATGATTCTTCCAAAGAGTGGATCAAAACCTAAAAGCGAACTTAAGGATCTCTTAGCCAATGGAGCCTTATTATTAGATGTTCGCACAAGAGGAGAATATGCAGGCGGGCATGCTGAAGGTTCGAAGAATATTCCTTTAGACGAGTTGGGTGGATCTTTGCAACAATTAGATAAAGGACAAAACATTATAGTGATTTGCGCGAGCGGAATGAGAAGTTCCCAAGCGGTGAGTATGATGAAAAAAAACGGCTTCATAAATTGTTATAACGGAGGAAGTTGGATAAATTTTAAAAACTAAATATACAATGAGAAATTTAATAGTAACAATATTTGTTTTAAGTATGATTGTCATGTCTTGTAGCGGACAACAGAAACAATCAAGTAAAGAAAAAGAGGTAACAACAAAAGAACAAACAATGAAAACGATCAAATTAAACAAAGCGGATTTTTTAGCTAAAGTAGTTAATTACGAAACAACGCCCAACGAGTGGAAATATTTAGGTGATAAACCGGCCATTATCGACTTCTATGCCGATTGGTGCGGACCTTGCAGAGCCGTTGCGCCGGTTTTGGAAGAGTTGGCTGAAGAATACGGAGATAAGATTTATGTTTACAAGATAGACACGGATAAAGAAAAGGAATTGGCAGGACTTTTCGGAATACAAAGTATCCCGTCGCTCCTCTTTATACCAATGACCGGCAAACCTCAAATGGCTCAGGGCGCTTTACCTAAAAGTGAATTGAAAAAAGCAATTGACGAAGTATTATTGGCAACGAATAAAAAATAGGACTTTTTTATACAATGTTTTGTAGTTAAAACTAAGAAAGGGAGGTCGATAACGGAACGATTCCGCCTACATCGCATTAACGAATTTTCGTTGACGTTCGAAAAAGTGGATTCGTTCGGTTACGTTGCCTTCTGAAATAATCGTAGAAGTTCGTTTAAGAAAATTCAACCAATTCTTCATGTTTTGGAAAACCACCTCATCAAACGAATACAAGTCGCTGAATGTAAAAGTACGCATCATTGCCAACTTATAAGTAGTTGCGTCAACATAATTATAATTGGCGTCAAAATTAACATTTGCTAAAAAAATATCCACTTTATTGCCGGTATCGAAATGACCATTCGCAGCATATCGCTCCAAATCATTTAGCAATAAATGTAAATCCTTTTTTAAGAGAAGAATATCTTCCTTTGTAATCATACGAATTTCAAAGAAAAAGCGTATGTCCTTCACAAAATATTCAATAAATCGCCGGTCAAAAATGTAAACTGATTTGGGTGAATCCTGAACACTTTCGAGAAAACGCCGGTTAATTTGCTTCAAACGTTCCGCTATGACGGTTTCTTTGTACGATTTTATTTTGTTTGGATTTTCAAATTGATGCGACCATTTGAATAAATAGAATTTGTAGATATATTCGTATGCGACGCAAAGCGACAAGGGAATGATTGAACCGACAGCGCCTGATTCGGAATTTGGGTCGTCTTTTAACCGGTGAATGCCGGCACACAAATCTTCCAGCTTCTTGTAATCAATTTCCTGCGGTTCCAAAAATTCAGTCAACGACACCGTCATTTGTCGCGAAAACGGAGAAATATTCTCAGCAATACTGTCTAAAGAGAAACCCAAATAAACAGCAATCGCATGAACTTCCTGAAAGGAAAAAGGGACAGAACCCCTCAACCGACGATAAACCGCTTCCTTTTCTATACCAAGCAGTTCAGTTAACATGTCAGCTAATTTGCCTCGTTGAGGGACTCTGTCTTGAAGAGATTCTATCAAATTTTTGAAAAGAAAATCTTTCTTCATAATCAATTTAAATAATTCCTTGAGCCATCATCGCTCTTGCCACTTTCATGAATCCGGCGATATTGGCTCCTTTCACATAATTTATGTATCCGTTGGATTGTTTCCCGTAAATAACGCATTGTTCGTGAATTGCATTCATAATTTGGTGCAGTTTGGCATCCACTTCGGCTTCTGTCCACAAGATATGCATCGCATTTTGAGTCATTTCCAAACCGGAAGTTGCTACGCCGCCTGCATTAACCGCTTTTCCCGGAGCAAACATTGTTCCTTTTTCGATAAACAAGTCAACCGCTTCCGCCGTACAGCCCATGTTGGAGATTTCAGCAACGCAGGTAACGTTATTATCAATAAGCGCTTGAGCGTCTTTCTCGTCTAATTCGTTCTGAATGGCGCAAGGAAGAGCGATATCCACTTTTTGTCGCCAGGGACGTTTATTTGGGAAAAATTCAACACCGTATTTTTTCGCGTATGGCGCTACAATATCTTCGCCCGATGCCCGAAGCTCCAGC
>Ga0123354_10002409_pt1 | contig 24649 bp, 21 predicted proteins | sample TergutLab28metaG_2_FD_97872 | JGI IMG/M metagenome (GOLD analysis project Ga0123354, IMG submission 97872) | Labiotermes labralis P4 segment gut microbial communities from Petit-Saut dam, French Guiana - Lab288 P4 | ecosystem: Host-associated > Arthropoda: Insects > Digestive system > Gut ...
ACCATTTCAAAGCTACATAGCTCAGGTACGTGACGATAGCAATAACATTCGTTTCCTGTTTCATTTCACTGTTAGAGGGACGCATAAAACCGTCTGTGAAATTAGGGACTGCAAAAAGAAAACTCAAACTTCGAGAGAGGAGAAAAAATGAAGAAATAATTTCTAGCAACTGTCTCCCATACCATAAAAGAGCCAGCTCCTTCACGAACAAGCACAAAGCAGCCCGGTTACATTTGCTCCCTATGTTGTCGAGATATAGACGAATGAGTGACAGCGTGCACAATGACAAGCAGTGCTCGTCACTCCACGACAGGTGTTGTTTTCGCCATGACGAGCAGTGCTCGTCACTCCACGCTGAATGGTTAATATGCAACCAATTAGTGGACAATATTTTTTAGAATTTTAATTAGTCCAATGAAAATTCTAATACCTAAAGCAGGATAAGAAGACACAACTACGTATGTGTAATTTTATAGTAGTAGTTTATATAGTACAGTCAAACCTCGGTTCACGAACGCCTCGGATCATGAACAATTCGGTTTACGAAAAAATTTTCCGAACACAAAGCGTCTCGGATGACGTACTGTGTCTTGAGTTACAAACACTTGGGCTTTGACAATGAAGATTCTGCTGTTATTGATGATATTGTGTCTCTAGGTAAAAACATGGGCTTGGAAGTTAACAATGAAGTGAGTCTGAAGCAGAGTCAAGTGGTGCCAAGAGTCAGAAAAAAGAAAAAGAATCCCCTTCCAAACAATAACATTTCACTTCCTCACCACCTTCCACTTACGCCGTCAACTCTCCTCCATACTGGTACGGTAAAACTAAATTAAGTTTTCGTCTACATTTGTTCTGCTTAGTGTTGTGTTTATCTTTTTGTGATAGATTTAATGGTTTCCATTTTGTGTTAAGAACTTGTGCACAAAGTACTGTTGTAAAAGTTTAAATAAGCAATCATCTGGGGTCCAGTAACGGATTAATCCATTTTACATTAATTCCTATGGGGAAAATAGTTTCGGTTTACGAATGAGCGTCAGGAACGAATTAAGTTTGTGAACCGAGGTTTGACTGTATTGTATTTCATCCTGATGATCATTACAAAAATGTTGATGAACTCGTCAAACAGAAAATGGGATATATGACATCCAACATTTTACATCAAATTACCCCATCTATAGACATAAAATTAAAAATTTACTGTTATTATTATTATTATTATTATATATATATATATATATATACACACACACACACTCTCTCCCTGTTGACAATATGATATACCAAACATGTTGGAGAATTAAAGCAGTTGCTATATGCAACTTTTCTGTACTTTGATGGGTTACTACATGTACAATGGAACTGATAGTTATAACTTTGGCAACACACCTCTGATTTTATGCACTACATACCTTCCTCCAATATACTGAAATACATCTGCTTATTCCTTCCAAATGCAGTAAGAGTGACAGTCTCCCATGGCACCCCCATATGAAGGTCAAGTGTTTGTTGCTCCCTTGTTCTTTCAACGCGAATCCAAGTACCTCCATACCTGCATTACATGAAAAACATATATGGCTCTACAGTGTAGAAAACTGAACTAAGGTTCTGATTTTGTGGTGCCAAGATATTCATGCCCAATCATGCAAAGCATTATTGGGCTAATACTCACTAGAACACAGACTGTCAAATAACAGGACAAAGTAATGTTCACAGTCACAGCTGCAAGTACTTCAGCTCTCACAACACTACATTATTCTTTAAGCAGTTTTCAGTCAGTTATGTTAGTTGTATTTCAGTTAAGAATACTTTGGATGAGACATGTGTACACTGACTAGTAACATTTATGTATAATACATGAAGAGAATGGAGCAGGGGATTTCATCAGTTTTAACACAAAATGATCAACAAGATGAAGAAACTAATAAAAGAATCAACTCAGTTAAAACATATTTACAGTCTATTCTTATTACAAAATATGTTTTATGCTGTACAGAAATGGAATAAATACTAATTGTTTAGAAATTATACTGCTTTATACATGAATCTGAAACATCATCTCCCCAGACCTCAAAACAAATTTTGGTACAGATACAGTAATACATGATTTAACCAAAATCTGCAAGTTAATCCCATCGATGACCTCACGTTGTAATTGTAAAAAAACATTTTAATTGAGGCATCGTTCATAAGGGTAATGCTCCAAATGTTTGACAAATAAACTAGCACCAGAACAGTACGCTTATGTGTAAAGACTTAAGGGTGGCGAACAAATATCATTTGCCCATATTTAACTGGGGCCACTGTTTACATTGTGTGTCTATGACAGCAACAGACAGCACTAAAACAAAAGTTACCTAAAAAAGTGCGTTCCCACGCTGGGAATGAAATCATACTTTGTTTTAATCAGACCTGTATCTTTCTGTTCAAAACTTGTCTCAACGCTGAGATGTTGTGTTTGACGGGCGCCTTTTTCTGTTATCCACTGAAGGAGCCATTGGTAGCTTTTATCCCGGCAAGGAACCTCTAATGTGATCATATAATGACGGCGGAATAAAATAAGAGAGGCTTGAAACCCCTTCCTCAGTATAGCTGCTCCAGCGCCAAGTCCGAATAACCCAAATCCTGCACCAAAATACGGATTATCTGATAAGGATGTAATATATTCTGTAAATGTCATTGTAACCTTTGATGTTACATTCGTGGCGCAACGCTTGTAGGTAAATAAGAATCATTCAGAGTCTCCAACATGTACTACACAAATCACCTCCTCCTAACCTTACAATTCTCCGTTTCAGCCCTTTTGCCATCTTAAATGAATTGTAGTATGGCGGATTGTGTATAGATGGCACTACTTTTGTTGGCAGTATGCCATCGTTTCTCATTTAGTCTGTGAGTACCAATGTCCCCACTTACATATGGTGAAATTCAATTGCTTGAACAACTATTGTTGAATTCCCTCAACTGTTCCGGTTCCAGTTTGTTTGGGTTATTGTGCGCGTCGTATGAAATGGGCTAACAGGGGAACACTTTGACGGAAGTAAATGTGGTACAACTGGATGTAAGCCCGCACAATTCAAAATTCGCATGGGCGTTATAACCACATTGCAATAACGTGTAGACGGTCACGGTGAGGAAACTACATATTTAAAATCAGTTGAAAAGGTATCCCCATCCCACCATTCTCAGTTCTTTGTCGACTGATGAATGTCTACCGACGTTCCTGAGGAGTGTACCGCCATTACTTCAAGAGTATGGCAGTTTAAGAGGAGTACAATGGTAGACCCTGAAGGTGGAGGTAGTACACCACCAAAATTATCATCACATAGCTTGCAAAATTTTAGGCCTCGTAACCTCTTCCGGTCACATTGACAGTCAAGAAGTCTTTTAAGGGTTCGACCTTCACTTCATTTCCCACATGGTTGATATTTTCATAATGAAGTGTGGTCTGTCCATTCATCAAACATGCACAAATTTATTCCAGTAATTTTGAATTTTCTTTCCAACTGGGTTAACTTTAAGTTCTAATAAAATATCTTCATTTATTTTGTAATCTTGCCATGTGTATTTTGCCGTTCTCCCCATTCATTTTACTTCCACTGACATCCTTTTTTAATCCTGTTCTCTAATTGGCAAAGTTTCGCATCTGTATAATTAAGTTGGTAATGTTAAAGCAATATAGATTCACTCTAGTGTGTTTTTAAACTTGGGAGAGTTTTAAAGGTTTGTTAATAAGTCCCATTTTCTGGAGACATTATAATATTTTAACAGTAATATCGTTTTCATTCTGGTATGAAAGTGTCTGTTCTTGAATATTATTGTTTATTACAATCTTACTTCTCACTGGATCTCTTCCTTAAAAGCCATTGTTTTCGTTTTGCTTGTTGAAATTTTTATTCCATATACGGTGGTACCTTTCTCTCTCCACTTTATGTATAGAAATTTCTAGTGCATCTTCTGAGTCCACTATTGTAACCTGGTCATCCATGAACAAAAGCGTCTTAATATCTCTATTTCCTGACACTTTTGATTCCTTTTATCTCTTCTTCTTTCCATTCTGTAATAATCTTATTTGTATATATGTTAAAATTTGGTGAAAGGGGTTGGCCCTGTCAAACTCTTTTTTTAATTTTTATCAGTCCTGTCAATGTGGCATTTAGTTTTATTTTTATTTTGTTTTCTGATATTTTTATAATTGCTGTAAGTGAAAAATCAAGAGTATTTCTCGTTAGCAAAATGATATCATAAAAAATCTGTAATTATATACCAATTGACACTGCATAACATCCCAGAAGATATGGATCGTCTATCTAGTTGTACCTTGTACTGCTAGGCCCTGAAGATGGAGGCAGGACACTCCTTTGCAGCACAGGAACCTATTTGCCTATTGACAAGGCATTAAACCCCAGAAGCCTTGAATTGCCATCAACACCCCCAGGAGAATCCGAATATCTTGCAACATACCACCTGGTAAACTAGACATCACCACAAAGAAAGTGTTGCCAAGACCAGGAAAAATTAAATTCAAAAAGCTGTAAAGCAAATTAACAGTTAAAAAACACAATGCTGCTCAAACAGTGGTTTTCCATGGAAATCTGAAGTTATAGATACTGAAATTTAGTGCAGTCCATTGTGGTCAGCGACAAGAACAAGCTAGGAAAAAATAAGATACTGCATTTGGCATATTGAGTAAAAGAAGAGAGATTGAGAATATCTGGTAACAAAGTGAGGAATCTCAATGGAAAGATGATGGAACAGTGGAACAAAGAAAACTAAATGATAAGAGCCATTTTGTATTTGTGGCTTAATACCGCAGCAGTCATTAAATCAAAATGATATCACTTTGGGGACCCAGACATATGTTCAGTTAATTTAATTCATGTCTTCTGGTATGTTGAACTGGAAAACACACTGAAAAGTATAAGTTATGAGAAGTTTTGTTGATGGTAATTTTGATGTAAAATCCAAGCCCTGCTCTTCTTTCGATACCAATGGTTTAAACATTTCTCTTGAAGTGTGACGTTGAACATTTACAAGCCAAAACATGCTTACACTTTGGCAGAGTGTTGTAACAATTAAACATATTCCATGGACACCTCACGCTATAGGAAATGTTAAGTGCTTGATAGTATCTGTTTTCCTAGATAATATGAGTCTACCACTAAATGTAGCATAATTAATAATTATCAAATTATGTCAAACCAAGTTTCTAAGATGTGCTAAGGAGAAAATTTGGATATTCAAATACAAAGTTAGTTGGGAATGACGAGAGTAAACAGTGATAAAACTCATAGTACGTACTTACAAATTCTAACCCTAGGGATTATTAAATGAGAGTGAGAAATCACATTAAAACAGGCCTTATTACAGACTAGTATGATGCAATAATCAAGTATCATATTACCTGTATGCATCTTAAAAACTGGATGTGCATTAATAAAAATGTTTAAGGGCAAGTCCACTGGGAGGCTCATGTGCATGCAGTGATAAACCTTTGGGTTCCATAAAATGTGGGGAATTTCTTGACTAGCTGAGGACCTGTTAGCCTCCCAAGAAGGAGTTAACATGAACGAAAATCAAATTCACCTAATAAATTTCAGTGCAGATCGCCCCCCAACCCTCACACGAACCGTCTAAATACAAAGTGTCTACTAATGGACAAAACTCTCCACTGAGGATTCACTTTATGCATTACGCACAGGTAACAGCAATGGAGTGGAATCAAGATGGGCAAGAAATAACTGAAACATGCTTCGTATGATCCACATTTTCTTCCTTCTTTGATCAGTATGTGTATGTATATATATATATATATAATTTTTACATAGATGATTTGATATACACAATATAATTCACTGTTCATACATAAAGATTGCTTTTATAAAAAAAGTCCATAAACTTGACTTTCAATAATTATGCTTCCAAAAATCAGGAGCTACACTGTAATACAGGCCCTTTACTTCCATTATTTATGACAATCCATTTGATGATACCCTTATTGGTATGAGATACCAAAAATTTACAAACAATTATCACACTTAATCAGGATTCACACACACACACACACACACACACACACGTGCACAAATACATACACACAAACATCAATACATACATACCTATATACATACATAACCAGAAATCACCACCTATACAAATACACAACAATAGGACTGATTTATTTTTTGTGTGAGATGGAATCTTCTTTAAAATGTTTCTGCTTCTTCTCCACAAACATACACGGTTTGGCAGCACAAGGACAGGGATGGTGTAACATCATTAGTATTTATACTTTAACAAAGCAAAGGGGATAGACATGATTGGAATCACTCAATGTATAGCATTATATATAAATTCTGTAGTAACTTCAATTCTCTGTACTCATAACCTGATTCAATTAATTAACAACAGGATGAGTAACTACACCCCTTTTCATGTCTCCACACTACAATTACATTACGTATATACATTTGCTAACTACAATCCACCACAGCAGTCACTCCATCCGTCTCTGAATTGCCATATTCAATTTTGTTGTAAATTCCGAGTTCTACACAGAAGACCTAGCTGGTTTTCTGCCCATTTGGCTAACTGACAGTGGCAATTTTGTTTGGGAAATAACGTAGGGTTATCATTGCAAAAAAGAATGAAATAGCTGAGATCCTGAGGGAAGATGAGTTATTGACTAGTATGAGAAACCTAGGTACAATGCTTTAAACAAGATGGTGTTCCGCCATAATTTTCAAGCCTTTATGCCACATCAGCAGATACCATATCATTTTAAACACAGGCGACATTATCAGCATAGTTTTAGAATACACGCAACTTAATCAATTAAATGACATGTGGTAGTCACACTGCTTGAAATCAAATCTGTAGTTCTAATAAATGTTTCAGCCCATATTCCAGAAGTATGCACTACTTGCCAATACCTATTACTTTTTCTTGCATATATCTTCAATGTAGGAAAAAAGACGTACAAATACACATTCAGCATGGTTAAAAGTACTGCTCCCTCTCTGAATGTGTACCACATATCGCAATGAAGCAGGATGTTGCGAGAAATTCTGAAATACCAAGGCTTGTATATTCAACAGATCCTGAACAAAGAACTTCTACTTTGGGATATGGTTAAGAAACATGTACATGTAAAAAAGAGGGACAATACTCATAACTGACATCATATTTACTTTGGAAAAATGTGAAAGAACACAGTCAAGCAACAGCTGTTGACAATAAACTAATTATTCACCTTACAGCAGGAGTAAATAAAGCAACAAGAATCCAAGATATACTGATTATTTAGGCCACATACTGAACTCTAACCACAGCACTTCAAGATAAATGCCCTTTAATGCAGAGATAATAAAGGCTGACACATCAAAACTTTCATTTACATTTCATGGACTTCATTTTCCTTTGTAACGATAACATTGTTGAACTACTGCATATGAATTCAAAATGTACTTGTAAACACACCAAGGAAAGAATATAACTTGAAGAAACTACACAATCCTTCGCACAATTAATACATTTTGAAAACACATGCCTAAAAACTGAGTGGGACAGTAGGCATGAATTGGAGCATTACATACATTCTACTTCCTCACAAAGAATTAAATACTGAAGGCCAGAACAATCAGAGAAACCAGCTGCAAAGAGCAGCAGTCTAAAAAATAGTGCAATTATTATTGCTTGCTCTTGATATGAAACCTCTATACTGCTAATAAAACAATGACTGATTTGGCACAGCAGTTTATACTCTGTAACAATTCAGGAACAGGCTACAGAAAGCTTTCTTGAGCGTGTTAATTTACAACCAACCACTGAAAACATTCTGAATATTCACGTAACATACAATGTTTCAGACAACCTCCTGTGTTGTGGATTACTATACAACTTGTAAAAAGAAGTTTACAGAGCCAGCACAACTTTGTATTTTTATCAGTGGTTATAAGAAGAATTCAAGATATCCTGAATGTTAACCCTCTGGTTGTGCATTACACCGTAATAAAATCATTCATTCCACTATACCTACTTCCGTGCGATTGTTGTAACTTCCTGTAAACATGGTATTTCAAATATAATATTACTTTGGCCACTGCGGTTATACAAAAAATCAAGACATCCAAATATTAACCCTCTAATGCGTATCACACAAGAGTAAAATGAGAAGTCCACTAAACCAACTTCTGTACTTACGGTGGTAAACAAAGGGCAGTTCAATTAACTGCCAATATAGCATTAGAAAAGGATGAATTTAAATGGCATGGCAAAGGGTTTCATTACCCTAGATGAGACATCAGCTAATGAGGCCCAAGTTAAAATGATATGGTATCAGTTATCCCTTAATTTTTAATTGACTAATGGCTGAAACTTATCAACTTAAACTCTGTGTTCTAACATATATGACTTTAAGAAAAGTGTTTACCTCACATACCAGCAGCAGCTATTTGAAACTTGCGAAGAAAGGAAGTAAGGAGTTAGGCAGAATATGGTTTCACTAGCTCTGACTATTGTTGAATTGGAACACTGCAGGATGTGGTGGAGCATGAGGGTGTGCAGCTGCAGCTAGTGGCAATGGCCTACTGAATGGTTTTGGCGGAAGTCTGGGCGTTGTGTTGCTGTGATGATGCTCTGAGAATGGATCTCGATGGTTACATATGCCAGTCTTGACCCCACCATATGACACTGGAAAGAGATATCACATAAACTAAGAATAAAAAGTACTGAAGAAGTACTTGCTCTCAGATGCTTCAATGCACACAAACAGGACCACAGGAAATACCAGTTAATGACTGCACAATTAATCTTTTCATCGCTACGCACTATTATGACAGAGTGACTCCAATTTCGTGCAACACAGACAGACAGACAGAAAATGATAACAACAACAATAATAACCACAATAACTACTATGCAATAATCTACAAGCAGCAATTTATTTACTAACCACTCAAGACGTGAATGCCTATAATTATATTTTGACACACTTGAACTTAAAATGGTAACAAATGAAACACAGGGCTGTAAATCTGTGTTTAAAGGAAATGGCTCCTTATAACAACAGTCCAGGCCACCAAATTACATTACACCTCATTTATAAGCTACTTCTACCCATGCATCAGCCACAGTCACTATGGTGGGTAGAAGAGACAGTGAGCGACAGAACGTTCACAACTCCCTTCTATCCTTCCTAAACACTTCTCCCTATCTTGTGTCCACTTTTTCTCTACTTCATTTTAGATATTCAACTTAATTTTCCCACTCCAATGATCTCTAGTCCCCTCAGTGGCATTTTACTTGATATCATCATTGGTGATGCAGTAATAAAAAAGACCCTATTTTCATAGCACATAACATGTTAATATCACCATATCCTTTGTCTGACCAATTTTCAGGATTCGTAACACTTGACTCCCTCACTGTTACTTATGTATTATATCCATGATCACTCTTTAATTAACCTTCTGGCGCCGGAATTCAATCCCTCTAGGCAACGCAGCCTGCCGATGTTCTTTACTGGGGATTTTAAATTTAACTGCTTACTCTTAGGGAAAAAGCATATCTTGTAGACTTTCCTTCAAATTTAAGGAAATAAAATTCTGCACTCTGCTTATGAATTGGTTAATCCGGGAAAAAAATGTTCACCTATTTTTATAATAAATTTAGACCTGTGAATCCCATGCATTATATAAAATGTGGTGTAAAATAGTTCATTACTCACATAATTCTGGTTGCTGCAGAAGGTCTGTAGCATTGTGGATCACTGTTTTATCACAAAACATAGTACTCACAATTGGGGTGATTTAAAAATTTACTTTGGTGTGATAATCCGCTAAACAAGGCACCATGCACAGGCCCACATCACATCTGGTGCATTTATACACTGTACCCTTTCTCTGGCCATGAGAAGAGCACAGACGGCAGTGCAGTTCGGTGGATGATTTCACTGGCCAGTGTTTGTTATGGCAACTCTCGAGTTGGAAAATATTTTTTTATTCCGAGTCGGTGTCAGCAACCAGAATTTCACTGATGGCTTCCTCCTCGTGTTTGATTTTTTTTCCAGCCACTGCAATAGACACCTACGACAGTCTGCCTTATTTACGCTCCTCTGTATGACTCGGCACAGTTGTAGTAACCTAATGCTGCTAAGATATGAACGTCTTCTACAGTGACAGCAAAACATATCTAAAGCTACGATGTGACTACAAAATTCCTGCTATTCGAGGGTGCCCAAGTCATTTTTAGTAGCTTGACAGCTGTGTGTTGCATGTTACTACCCCACAATCCCTACAGATTACCCCAGCACTACAAGAGGCACATCTGTGGGCCCTCCTGTAACTGTAAACACCGACTTTTGTGGATATCTCCCATTTTTGAGCATTAGTTGTCTAAACTATATGGGTACAGAACACCACTGACAACCTTTCTGGTCAACAACTAGAGTTCGTTTCATAGGCCAGAGTTGATATTTCAACCCACAGTGAACTGCAAGGCAAGAGATGAACAAGGGTGAGATGTGTCTCTAACAGCATTACTCACTGAGAGAACTGTGCAGGTGCCTGTGTCAACATAAATGAGGGTTTTTGGAGGGGTTTAGAAGGTGGAGGGGGTCCATTCTGGCTACACAGAGAAACCCTGACCTTATAGTTCCTGCAGCTTACTGAAACACTGCGGTATTTCAGATAGGAGTGAACAAAATTCCTTCAAACTTTGACACACGGTTTCTGACATCTTTATAAGTCGTTTGGCAATTTAAAGGGCTCATTGCGTGACATTTTTAGAAGTCGTTCAGCGTTAAAGTGTTAACAGGTCTCCTGCAACAGTATGGTATTTGACAAAATTTGAGATCACTCTCTCAAAAGCTGTTCTGACAGGAAATCTTACCTGAGCGGCTTCAGTGGTCTAGGGGTAGCGTGCTGCCTTTAAATACCCAAGTTCGCGGGTTCAAACCCGGCCGAAGCCATCAGGATTTTTCAGGGCGAAGGTCCCATGTCGCAGATTTGCGACATGTAAAAGATCCCTGAATTGACATGGAAGTCGCAATCTCAGGCAAAATTACCGGTTAAATCTCGCCCACATAGTTCCACCTTTCGCTACTAGGATCTCTTGTGTCGTGGACGTGGGGGTACCTGGCGGCAAACGTGGGAACATCCAAACAGGATGGAGGGATAGGGTGAGTGCAATAAGCCTATAGGCTGCAGTACATCTGTGGCATTAGCCACGGGCCCTACTGAAGAAGAAGAAGAAATCTTACCTGACGAATGTGGAAAACAGGAAGATGAGGCTGTAAGAATAGGCCCATTTACAGACATGTGTCTTCTTGGAGGTGGTGCTGTTGTCCCCATGCTTCCACTTGTACAACATGAAGGTAGCAATGACTGAGATGAAATGAGGTGCATGTCCAATGCTGAGTTACGCCTTATCAGAGGTACTGAGTGGTTTGTGGTACCACTGAGATCATGTGACTGTGAAGGCAGATTACGGGGCATTGTTCCAGATACAATGGGTAACCCTGACGCATCACGCCGAGGTGGAAGGGGTGGAGCAGAGAGGTCCCGTGGGGGAAGCATGGGTGCATCAGGTGCTTGGCGAACCTGTAACAAATGATACTGCTTGCCGTAACACAACAAAGTTATTAACAGCTGTTAACAACTAAGTGAACACAGTGTAACCATAACAGAAGAATCTGACCAATAATGATGCCTTCATTATCACATGCAAAATCGTTGGCAAAGTCCATTTATCAATGTAATTTATAAATGAATGGAAAAATCTCAAAATAGTGGCTTCTCTCTGGTGCTTCTGTCACAACTGATTTCTAACCAGCCATGACAGTTTTACCTGTAAAATTCACTTTGTAAACTGTACTTATAGTGTTGCTATAACTTACGCCATAAATTCCTGATCGTACCTAGTTCAAATCTGACCCCAGTTAAGTTGACACCTGCATCTATACAACAGTATGGAAGCTACAAATTATAAACCAAGGTGGTGGGGGGGGGGGGAGAGGGAGGGAGGAGAGAGAGGACTTAAATGGTACTTTTACAGTCACTGTCTTATGATGCTTTTTTCCTTAGGCTATACACTGATCAGTCCTTCTGAGTTTGCCTTATGACATAAGCTCCTGACAAAATAAGAGTCTTGCATGTAAACGCAAAACAAAGCCTACCACATCAGATCCTGTGTATTCTGAATGGACTACTTTATGGACAAACGAAACTTCTCACTTCTACGATTAAAACAGGCATTTCAGTGAGTCAACAAAGTACCTAAGACATTTACTTACAGCCTTTCTGCAATAAACTTAGTTTTGGGAGCACATGATATGTCATGCTGATCAAAGTCCTTTACGCACAGAATGTGAATTCATGCCCCCATGACGAACAAAGTGTGCCTTCTGTATTGAAAGTGACTTCCAATAACGGGAAGTTCACTATGCAAGTTTTCATTTTTGTAATCATCTATCAGAGCACAACCTTCTCCTACAAAATGATGCCACATTGCTGGGTAACTGGAACTCTGACATTTTGAGACAACACAGTGGCCTCATTTTTGGGGGTTAAAATATCCATTCTGACTGTTGAAGATGAGAATATCATGCTGCCTTTGAACATATGAAAATGAATGTGATTACCCAACAACAGTGTGTCAAATCCCAAAACAGTGGAACACTTGAGAAGTTCACAAGTTTCATAACTCGCAGACTGACGAAGGGGTACTGTAATGATCGGAGAAAGCATGACAAAAACTCAAACGATTGTATCAGGTAGCTTTTTCTGTCTGAAACCAACATGTAAGTTACCTGCTGTGGAGGATTGCTGTCCATAAGCGGGTGTTCTCTAGGCCGGCGAGGGGGCAGAGGTGGAGGTGGACGAGGATTAGGAGGTGGAGCTGGTGGAGGAGGCAACGTAACTAAGGTAGAGGTCACATGGGTAGGACATGGAGCTGATGATAATGAGCCATTCACACCACCTATAGCTGCTTGCTGTGAAGTAATAGTTGGAGATGTTGCTGGAGAAGTGGCAGCAGACTTCAACACCAGGGTTGTGCCATTTCCAGATACTACGCTATTTGGTGCTGACTGGCCAGGGCCAGGTGACTGGTTTCCTGAACCTGTAATTATGACACCATCAGCTTTTGTAGCAAGAATGACAATATTCATATATGGAGTGTGGCAGACAAATGTGCAACTGTCAGAACCACTTTTTTTTCCTGCAACCACTAGATTGAACTGGTATATTATGTGCGCACACAAAAACCACTGCCACTCAATAGTTATTTTGTAAGCATTCACAAATAAACTGCAATTATACTGTACCATCAGTTCATGCCATAAAATATGGATAAAGAAGTATGAGGAAAAATGTTTGGTCCTACTGTGAAAGTCTCTGGAGAAGGCACCAACTGTTCATCAGAAAACATCAAGAACATTAGGACTGCTCTGGAAGATTGCATAAAATTCTGTGCAATGTCAAACATCTTCATTAACCACTTCAGGCAGGTGTTTACAATAAATTTTATACAAGGAACTGCTTTCACCCCTACAAGATCCAGGTGGTGCCAGGGTCCGAGCAACGTGATTTAAACTGCTGCAAAAATTTCTGTCACAAATTCCTGACTTCTGGGACGTTAAGCAGTGCCAGTGGGTAGCTTGTTAGCGACAATGAGGGACAGCATGCCAGTCCCTTCTTCAAGTGTCACGATATCCAAGAAGAATATGTGAGTAGCTGGAAAAACTCTATTACAAATGATATTATGGAGATGGAGTGTAGTGACGTGGCCTGGATTGAAGTGAACCGAGATAGGGTCCAGTGATGAAGTTGTTACATTGGATATACCAAACCGACAGGTTCTACATGCTCATAGATATTCTGGTCTCATGATGTCACTTCAAGATCTTTAAAAAATTTCACATCAATAACACTGTGTATTCGATATCCATTCTTCCAATTTTGTCACTTCTCTTTGAAGCATTAAAATTCTAAAATATTGCCATGACAACTCTAACCACATTCTTCTTAAATAAATTTAGGTATTCTTGTATTTTATTTATACCCCATGTTCTTATCTCTTTCTCTCCCTCCCCAAACTCCAATACTTGCATTCTGTTACCTTTTCCTGTTTTAAATTGATGATTGATGACAGTTAATATACTTTGTAAAGTCAGTTTCACTGCAACTAACCTGCAGGCCCAAAGAGGACTTGTGCAAAGACACACAAGTCTGGGGAAGGGCCATTGTATGGGGGTGTATGTGGTGCCGACACTGTGAGTGGTGTCTTCGGAGTTTCCTCCCCATCCTCCAGCAACCGTGTGGTTAATGACGGGAAATGGCGTTCTACCATAGAAGGAAGTGGGCCAGGAGGATGGTTGCGACCTGGTAAGTTACGTGGCTTTATACCTGGTGACTTGAGGTTCAATTCTGGCCACTTACGGGGCTGAAAACAAAAATATCTTCATAGAAATAAAACATTACTTGCAAAATAAAGTGACACAAGTACAGATGTAACAAGAAAAGAAAAACACAACAGATATATTCACAATGTGATCTCTTGGTAAATTTTTTAAGGGTACAAACAGAACACATAGAAATGCTGCAAAGCTATAATAAAAACAAGATATTCTAAGAATAATTTTACGTCACCTGCTTCCCTTAAAATAATTCAGTACATGGCAACAGACTAGCAGGAATTATAAATAATTATACAATTAATGATCAATGATCTACAGCTTTAATTAGTGCAGACTCTTGCTCCCTTTAATCTGTCTGGACACACTCATAGTGGTTTGTACCACTGAAATGTTTGTAACTCTTAACATGCATGAGTGCAAGAGCGCGCATGTACGCACACACACACACACACACACACACACACACACACACAAATGTATATAAAAACATGCTTTATATATAATTAGTAGCTAACTTTCAGACAAATATCCATGAAATTTACTACATCTAGATCAAATGGTTCATTTATTATCTACAACAAATGGAAACCTGGAACAAATTTCATATGGTTGCATCACCGCATCAAACATTCTACAGAAAAATTATTTCTTATGATATGACACAAAATATTATATATATATATATATATATATATGATGTGCATCTGTTGGTCTGGATAATAAACTATTTCAAAAAAGTTTCAGTCTGAAATACCTACAAGTACACAAAAATTTAAACACCCAACATCAAGTGGTACCACCAACCTCACCACACTGCTGGTGTTATAGATGGTGGAAAATCATGAATTGCAAGGATGTGGTGGCTAATACATGACACAGCGTTAACATAAAACTTTACAAAAATCCATCGCCCGGTTTGAAGGATAATGGAGGCACAAATGATGCCATAAACCTCATATTTTCCTTTTATAAGAAGTCAGCTATGAAAACATACAGTAAGAATGTCTTCTAATTTTCCTCAGTTTTTACCTTTATGTGTTATCAATAGGACTGACTAGTGAGCAGAATTTACATTCAGTCACTGGCTGTCCTACATACATGATGCAAGCACCACTACCACACCCATTCAGTGCATTTCATATGTTTTTTCAACAAATATACTTACCAGATTTTTTTAAACTTGCAGCACATTCTCTGTTTTATCCTTCACAAAATACTGTGTATTTTTAGTTCATAAAATATTCACATTGTACACAAAAGACGTGCTAAAATTTAAATGTCCAGCCAAGGCACTAAATGGTTAAAGAGTGTGGGTATTACCACACAAGTGTAACTCACTGACCTTTACAGGGAATCTTTCTCTTTTAGCAAGTTCAATAAAGCTCCAAAAACAGGTCACATGCCACTTACACTATAAAACAGGCTTGTTATTATATTTCAGGGCAACTTACAAATCTGGGAGGCTGTCGACATCCTCTAGGTTCCACTTCACGTGATTTGTTGTATAGATAGTTACTAATGTCTGCATCTGTCTGATCTTCAAATGGATTCAGGTTTTCTAGGAAATGCTGAAACATTACAGCACTATGATATAAAGAATATCTGTGAAGAAGCTGTTGAAGCAAGTATTGTATATGTATATTACTGTGCCACAGGACCCAAAGATAATGGTCCCCTTTAAGTTGGAGTTCAATACTACAGTAACCTGGAATGTAACATATCGGAATACAAGAGTATGACCACATCACAATATTAGACACATAATTTTCAAACATCACTGACACAACAGAGTAAGCAAATTTAATGTAAATCGCTTTACAAAATTCACATTAAGCAACTTGGGAGGGAAGGGAGTGGGGGGAGAATTAAGTGACTTAACTGAATTTTGAAACACATTTTTCACAAATGTATTTAATATTCCATACATGATTTGACCTTCTCAGCCATCACCATGGATACAATGTAAAGCCACAGAACTCAGGAAATATGGATACAGAAAAGATGAAAGCCTGCATTCACTATCTACCAGAACCCATTTGTGAACAATTATTCATTTCTATCAGATTTTTATGAATTGTAACCGAACAATACATACCTTACATGTGAAGGTTCTTTTTATCATTAATTGCTGTTACTATTTTCATATTTTTGGCTCCATTAGGAATATTACATTTATTTGTTTTACTTACTGTTTTTTTTATTGCAATCAAAATATGTAAGCCTTGAGGACCCTATAGTACTACAAAATGTTATACCTGAAGATGACCATGAAGAATAAAACATGTGGGAGTTATTAAATACATTGGTGATACATGAATAAGTACCTTACTGGTTGTATCATTGGATAACCTAGCTAATATCTGCAGGTTCAACTATTTCATCAACCCAATTATAACCACCAAACAATGACTGTCATCATTTCAGCAGTCACACTGCCAATACAATCAACAACCTGGGAGCAGAAACCATAGGTTCATCATTGCTCATACCAAAATCTGTCAGTGTGGACCATCCTGAGACAGTTCACCACCATCACAACTTTTCTCTATCAGGTCTACCTTCATATTTCATTATAAAAACTTTTCTCTATCAGGTCTACCTTCATATTTCATTATATCTCCTTCTTGGACTCCCACATAGACGTTTTCTGGGCAATTTCCTCATGAAAATTCTATATGCATTGGCTATATAGCCTGATATAATCAGCATATCACTACCCTAAGAATACTGTTACAATATGGGTACTAGGAAATAGTCTGCAATCATTGATGTAGAAGAGTTTCTCAATTGGTAGGACAGGAAAATTGGTTGCAAAGGACACATGAGCTTGAAAATAAAAATGTCCATCTATAATCAATATGATGATAAAAATGGATGTAACTGTAAAAAATACACTGCACAAAAAGGTATTGTTTATTGTGGTGTGGGGGGGGGGGGGGTCCCTTCGAAAAACCAAAGGGTCACAGATTAAAAAAGCGGGGAACCACTGATTTATAGGATTCAGGATTTGCCACTTACCCGTATTTGTGGATGAACACTAAGACAATACGGCTGGTTCTGGTACTGCTGAATCTCTCCTGTGATCTCTGCCACCATTCGCCGCTTACTGAAGTTGATAAGTTCAGGAGAACTGGGAAGGTAGTCTGGGTTGCCCTCCTCAGTGTGAAGGATATTTGTCAGGTACATGCCTAAGAGAACGGTGGAAAATCAGGGTAAAATTGCATAAAATTGTACCATCACAGTACATGCATACTGTGTGTCCATCATAACTACACTAGAAGAATAAAAAAAAGAGACTCACCAAAGAAAGGAACACACGGAGGGTTAATGGAACGAAGTTTCTCTTGATATTTACGGAAATGATCATTGTTCAATTCCCTTGCTTCTTCTAGTGCCTTTTCCAGTCTTTCGGGCAATTTCTGAATCAAGATTACAATATTTTATTTATACTTCATAAGTAAGTTGAACCTGAATCTTGGAGAAAAATGACAAATCCAGTTACAGTGACAGAAGCTTGCAAATGTGCTGCATTTGTCTGAAATATTGTTTTGCTGTGGTACACATGAAATTTCAAAGAAGAATTTCTGGGCCTGGAATTGATCTATACCAAGACTACTAGCCTTGCCCAGACAACTTCAGAGTAAGAATGTTAGTCCCAAATTGTAGTTAATACATTATATCCACAAAATTTTCCAAGTACAAAGATGCCCATTTGTTGTCTTGGTATTAAGTGTTGTGTTGCCTTGCTTGTACCATTCATTTATATTCTACAGAGATGTCATTCTCCCGTATATATTCATGATGATAAATTTTAGGTTTTGTTGACCGTGCATCTCGGTATACACGTAAAGAAAAACCAACTTGATGCACAACTTATTCTTAGTATATTTCGTCAACCTGTACATGTTTCGGGCATATCTAGGCCCATCATCAGGAGGTAGAGCTCAGTTGAAACCTGATGGCACACAGTGACGCACGGTAGGGGAAGTGAAGGGGAAACATGCGAGTGGAGTGGGTAGCCAGTAGTCCTGCACTCTACCTGAGAACATGGTGTATCCAGCATTACTATCATTACTACTGCCGATGCGCACACCTCGGCTACCAGTAGTCGACTGAACTGACGCCCCCACCAATTTAAATGGACTTGTCCATTTCGCTGAAAGACCAAATCTGGTTTCTGCGCGTGTGCCATCACATTTCAAATGTGCTCTACAACCATATGTATACAACAGCTGGTACTTATTATTCTTTTTAGATGACTGTCTGTCGTCCTGGTTGGATTGGAACTACCCAACCAGGATGACAGTCATCTAAAAAGAATACTAAGTACCAAATGTTGTATACATATGGTTGTACCTCCTGATGATGGGCCTAGATATGCCAAAAACATGTAGAGGTTGACGAAATATACTAAGAATAAGTTGTGCATCAAGTTGGTTTTTCTTTACATGATTCATGTTGATTTTAATTTGCACTTATTTCCCAAAGCTTACATTTTAGAATCTGACACACATATTACCGGCATGTCCTCTTCAACAGTGGAAATATAAAAATTAAATTACTAAGAAATTATTTTAAATTCATTGTTGCATGGAATGAATGTTACCTTGCCTCAAGAGTTGGACCCAGTACTCTAACACAAAAGGTCAATGAAGCTTAAATCAACCATACAGGTTACACAGTCAAATCACAGGATGATCATGAATAACAAAAATCAGGATGTGGAAGAAATAAGCCACAATTTATTTTATATTACTATATGAGAAACTTAAAAAGCCACGAACAACACTTGAGACAGTTGGTCACTGGAGTCAGATCCAAACCCAGGCTTCTCAAACATGAAACCTTCCGTGCTGAACAATGACCACAGTCGAAATGCAGGTGTGGTCAGTAGAAGGCCAAAGTTGGCTACCATCATTGCCAAGAACATGCACAGTAATGGAGGCCATTTAAATTCTCATCTCTCTCAGACTACTTTCTGGCATTTAATGTCAGTGCAAAAGGGTTAAGAACAAGCATCTTTCACTCTGAAATAATGTTTATTTCTTACAACATGGAAGTAAAGCTCCATCATTCTAACCACAATATTATTTGGAACAGAATAACTAGCTTCACAATTCACCTACTTTTAACCTCAAAGTACAAGAATGCTGTACCCTCTGCATAGAAGAGTGGCTGTAAGAGTTACTTAACTGAACACGGTGTTGGCAAGAACTTAAACTGTTAATAGCATACCTGAGAAGTATGTGTCAGTCGGAAGACAGAGGCTGAACCCATAGCAGAAACAACAGCCAAGACACCATTGAAGTTATTTAAATCTTGCAGCACCATCATAATTTCTATGATCCGAGACATTATTGCCACTCGCTCTTCCAAATTTCCTGTTTCAACTATATTCTTTTCTAACCATCGGGTGAACTGTGAACAAATATTTGTAAATTTATTGCATTATGCTACATTGTTATAGTCATGGTTATTCCTACCCATGTTGTTCATGTGATATCTTGCTTCAATAAGACTGCTCTCTGTATCAGAATTTATTTGGTATCTGGGATCAGTGAAGGATACATCCCTCACCCTCTCAAGAGGTGAACATTTGTAGTTTTTCAACATTAGAAATTATATGTTACTGTGTTAATACCAATAGATGCCTTTTTAAACATAAAATTTCACACAGAAAGGGTTAAAATACATATGCTGCCATATGAAATAAAATTAAACTCACATTGGTTGTATGTTTAATCATCCGAAGTAAGTTGGGGGAAGTTTGTTCTTTGTTCTTCTTGGTCCATACACTTCCAACCAACTCTGAAGGTTTCACAGCCCTATATAATTCAAATTCCAACAGTGTTAACTGTCGGGCAATTTCAATTGGATGCAGCTGTGAACATAAGAGAGCTCAATAAGCACACTCAGCACAACAGAAATCAAACACACAAAATTTTCAGTCCAAAAATGCAAATGTACTGCTGGCATCATTAAGTTAACTATTTGTAATTTCCTTCTATTTGTTTGTATGTGTCTTACAAATTTTCAAACCACATACCCATTAAGCATACATCATTAACACTGCTTAATCTGAAGGAGAGAATTGATTATCCTAACACTTTAAAGACTACTGGTAATTTGATGCACCAACAGGTTTAACATTCAAAAACTGTACATTCTGCCCACACTTTGTGTGGTTTGTATTTATCTCAGAGCAAAGAGTGACTTTTGCCCTATATAATATAAGCTGAATGGTTTTTATAACCAAGACGAAAAGTGTTTGCTATGCAGTACAACCTGGGTCTTTAAATAAAACAATTAAAGTTCGTCTTAAAGGGTTAACCACTTTTCTGGGCAATGAGACATGCAAAACAACTCAGATGTTTAAAATTATTCTTATTCATCAAACATTACATCCACATTTGCACAAACATACTGTGAGAATGGTCCATTCCTCTTCAGGACATGATATATGCCACTCAATTGGTGGCGGAGAACGGCCAAAGTTAAACGTTATCTCCCGTTGCAGCTCAGTGGGATCTGACTGAAATCAAAGAAATATAGCATATAAAATACCGTCTATCTACTGTAAAGTGTATGTGCATGTTTTATCTTTTGTCAATACAAATATTTATATTTCATAACACTTTAATTCTCCAAGCAAGCAATATATAAGGTCCATATTTGCAATATCTTCCTTACTTCAAAATGCAACACGTTTCCACTGAAATCATCTAATCACAGTTGGCTACACATACTGCCTTTTGAACTGTCCAACCATTGGAATACCAGCATGCTGACTCCACCTTACCAGCTTCCAGAACATGTGTATACACTGGCCATGAGTGAGTTCCTAGTTCTTTTAAGTTTGGTTATGTCAGTATAGTTCAGATGACCAATCCTATATAATACCCTTGGTTTCTAAGAAAGAAAGTAACACAATCACTAATTCTCAAGGTTACTGTATTTTCAACAGCAGATAGCAGCAGTCCAATACATGGAACTAATGCCAATCAGAGATATACACAGTGCAGAGTTGGACACCTAATCATCAGTTTTGGTGCTACCAAACCACAAGCACACCCTGAAGATGGGGATGGAGTTTGTTCCCAAAACATCAGAAAACCTTCACACCTTGATGTGGCCGTATGCCTGAGAAAATTTAATTGTAATGGCAACTAGCTAAATATCATAGGATATGTTATAATTGACTACTGATTATTACTAATATTAACTTTTGTCTTAAATCTCACAAAATGTTGAGCATCAGTTTCTTTACCACAATTATAGTCAATTAATATTTAAATCAAGTTCCTGCTTGAAAAAGAAGCTGGATGCATTCCACAGCTGGTGTCAATATATTTTACTAGCACACTTACGCTACACGTACTCTGTGACTGCCCTCAGCTTGGTTCCAAACTGGCAGCAGTGATTGCAAAGTGATTATGGCTGCTTCAGCACATACACAGTTCAAGATTATAGTGCACACTCTACTAATTTCATTGCTGTGCACAAACTACTTTGAATAAATCTTAAACACTCACACCCACACGCGTGCACACGCACTCTCTCTCTCTCTCTGGTATTTTTCCTATTGCAGAAAAATGTTACTTTCTTTCAATGCATGAATATTGTGTTCTTTAGCCCAGAGTTAAACCAGCTACATGATTGAGATCTCTGCTGAAAGCATTTCTTTCAGGGTCTTTTCCATGTAAGGGAAGGTCACTTATGTGTAAAAACTACTAACTCACTCTCATAAAACTTACCTTCCTCTGTACTATTTTGAGAACAGAGTCAACCCACTTCCTCATAGACTTGCCATTGACTGTGTCAAGAAAGGTATGAAGTTTTGCAAGCAATGATGGGTCTCGTTCAAAGTCGTAAAAATGATGATCCACCCAATGCCTCAACACATTCAGCACTCTGAACTGTACGGGCTGGCAGTATACTTTCCTATACCTCTTCCAGTCTTCTCTCTGAGAATTCTTGATGGTCTTCTCTGACTCCAAAGAGTCCTTGTTGTCGTCATAGACCAATGATGGATCAGGAATGTTAAATCTCTCCACCAAGAGGTCCAGAAGTTCCTACACAGTGAACACATCCAATTCCCTAAGCAATTTACCATAAATTTACTATTAATGCTTACAAATTGTTTGACTTTTGCAAATTATCATATTTACTGGTGTACCATCTGCCCCCACACATAAAGCACACACCCAAATACTCTTCAGTAGAAATCGGGGTAAAGAGAAGTGGCAATTCAATTTGTAAAAACTTATTGTACGCATTTCTTGCAGAATAATGCTGATGCCACACAAAGAAATCTCACGGACTGACCCCCTACATAAGTATCTCAAACTCATACAGATCCCCTTGCAGCACATATCCAAATACTGCACTCCAGTCCTTTAGTCATTTGTAGTGTGACTGCTGGTAGTGTTAACCATGTGACAATTTTCAATAGTGACAAGTGTTCAGGGCTGGATGGTACATGCCAGATAGGGCTGGAGAGAAATATAACAGTATACGAAAAGAGGGAAGCCATGAACAACACCCCAACCACTAACGGACGGTCCTTCCCTGGCCTCAGCATAGCTACATTTAATATAGCAGTAACGAGAATAAGGAAATACTAAAGAAAATATTAAACAAAGCTACCCTAATATTAGAATCTTGCAAGATTATGACAATGGTGTCTCACAATTGGAATAGTCTAAAGTCATAAACCTTGTCCATTGTCTCAAGTGAAATTAATAGTTAGAATGTTTCTTATTGCTCTTAACTAGAGGTGATGGACCTTCGTGAACCTAGTCACACAGCTTTGGAAAATAATTTACATTCATTTACAATTTCTTACAATTAGGCAGACATTTGTGTAATGTTAACCAACAAAATGCACTTATTACATTAATGTTTTAATTCAATTCTTCTTGTCTTCAACATGTTTCAAACATCTTATGTTCATCATCAGGAAGACCACACTTTACATGCAGCCCTATATGGTGTCTCCACTTAATAGGTCTTTGGCATACACAATTGTAATCAACAGAAGGTAGAAAAAGGCCACATATGGACAAGTCCAGGAAAATCATGATGTCAGCTGTATGCTCACATCACTTTTGGTTTTAAACTTAATGTAACATTACAAATCATGTTACTAAGTAACAAGGCAGTGACTAGAATTACAAAGAATGAAGATATTAGTAAAGATGTGAAAATATAATCAGTACATTAAAAGACAAAAAAACAGTTTCCGGTTTCAGTCAAACACAACATTACATTATTCATTATTTTATTGTATCTTGATGATGGAATGTCACTTGACTATCATCATGCCATCTTTACAAAACTTAGAATAAGGTACATGCAGTGCAAATAATATTCATGTAATATAGGATCCCATAAGACTTACAATTGTATAAAAATATATGAAGACAGTACAAGATGAAGAACGGCTTTTAGCCTGTAATGTATTGAAGTTTTTTATAACAATTAGTAAACTGTTGGAAGCTGAAACGAAATTAAAATTAATATATATTATTCACTTAAAAGTTGGATTATGTTACATGATTAAAATATATGTATACATTTTCTTGAGTCACAAGTCATTGCACATGATGTGAAGAAGCCTGGGTTCATCAATTTTTTTCTCTTTCGTATATGCTGAGTTCTGGATTGGTAAATGTATATATTTCTTTGTCGCTGCTCTGTGTTTACTTTGTTTCGATGGATGTCTTATTTACTCAGTGTGAACCGTAGTTTTTATGTAGCAGGGCGGGTCACAAGTTGCGATGCAAGACGCACACACCACACATGTATACACAGAGACTTACAATACACCGAAAAAACTAATGGTTACTGCCTTGGTACATAAAGACTACAGTTCACACCGATGTAAATAAGGCATCCATTGACATACAGAGCAGAGATAAAGAAATATCTATTTTTACCACATGTAACTCAGCATATAAAAAAAAAAACAAAAAAACAAAAAAAAACCTGGCTTCACATCATGTGCAACAACTTGTAACTCAAGTAAATATATACATATATTTTAGTCACATAACATAATAAAACTTAATAGAAAAGTTTTTAAATGAACAAAACATAAACTAAAAAACTAAACTCCGTGGCCTTAGTCCGCACGCAAACTATACCGACAGAGCGGCCGCCGCTGGTCGGCGAAGTTAGTGCCAACTTTTGCGGATAGAGGGGTGTCACGTGGTCAGCGCAACGGGTCCCCACAGC
>Ga0123354_10002410_pt1 | contig 24646 bp, 17 predicted proteins | sample TergutLab28metaG_2_FD_97872 | JGI IMG/M metagenome (GOLD analysis project Ga0123354, IMG submission 97872) | Labiotermes labralis P4 segment gut microbial communities from Petit-Saut dam, French Guiana - Lab288 P4 | ecosystem: Host-associated > Arthropoda: Insects > Digestive system > Gut ...
ACATATTAAAACTGGCAGGAATATGTGGTTTCTGTAATGTTAATATCTGTACTTAACATGTAATTAACGTATGAGTGACATAAAGCCATTAAACTGAACTACATAAACACCTGCATTAACGCCGTAGTCGTCCTCCAAGCACTTTACATGGCGCTTCCAACTTCCGTGCAAGCAACTAAACGTCACGCAGGCACGATTAACACTGCAATCCACTATCAAGGTCATCAACGCTCTTCGCGTGACACATCAGCTGTGCAGGTTACAGTATTTGGAACCGCAAGAAGCCCCCACTTTTCTCTGGCCATTATCTCCGTAAACGTTCAACTTTGGGTATAGGTGTTTTGGGTTATCTCGGTATACTTTAACATAAGGAACACTCTCCCGAAGTCTGGCACATTCCTCCTGGGACACCCTGTATATTAATTGAGAGACTTGTGTTGTTTAAATATGTTAATGTCCAGAAAATTTACTTTGTGGTCTATTTCTTTCTCTAGGGTGAATTGCACTTTGGGCATTAGCGTATTGAAGCTGTCAATGATGTCATTTATGTTGGTTCTGTCTTCTTTATATATGATAAGGATATCATCTAAATAACGAAAGTAGCCTTCGACTTGGTGTTTCAACAGGAGACTATATATTTCAGTATTTTCTACGTACTGCAGATAAAATTAAGAGAATATGGAAAAGGTAGGGCCCCCATAGCTAGGCCTTCAGTCTGTATGTACGTTGTATCTTGGAAACGGAAATAGTTCTGATCAATTAGGATTTTTTATATCTTCGTAATATCTTGTTTCAATCTGTTTTGTATGCTATTAATTTCACACATTTTGTTAATAACTGTGGAGAGATCACTGGTAGGGATGTTCGAATACATATTGGTGATATCGAAAGATGCCATCTTTAAGTTTTGATCATATGGGATTTCTGTTAAATCATTTATTAAATGAGCGGTGTTTTTACATTAAAAGTGTATGGAAGAGGGGCATATGTCTGAAGATTTTTTCTAGCAAATTGGCCAATTTTTATGCTGGGGTATTTGCCAATCGATTATTGGTCTGATAGGGGCGCCTTCTTTGTGTATTTTCACTAAACCCCTTATGATTGGTGCCGTAGGATTTAAGTTCATGAATTTCCATCTGTCATCTTTCTGTATGATATGCTGACACTCGTTAACTGTAATTTAATGTCTCGTTATATTTTGGTGTTATCATGCGCAGCTTGTGTGAGATTATTATTGGCAATGAATGTATTGAATTTACTATTGTAATCATCTATATACAGTACTACTACAGTGAGGCCTTTATCGGCTTTAGTGATCATGGCTTTATCTTTTATCAATTTCTCTTTTATTTAACTTATCATTTTGTTTTCATTCCTACTCGGTTTGTTGCCAAACATGTGTGAGCATAATTTTGTGTAATAAATTGTTGTGTTTGACTGAAACATATACCTTTTATGAATTTCTTTAAGATGCCTTTTCACAGTACCATTTCATGCATGCCAAGATTTTTAAAGTAGTGTCTTTCCTTTAGTTTTCCCCTCCAAAATCTTCTGTGGATGAATCTTCTCCCCGCACCTGCCCCATGACTCCTCCACTTCCTCTTCCTTGATCTCTTGAAGAGTTCATATCTTGAAGGGTCCCATTATGCAGTTTTCTTCAGACCTTACGCTTCGTTGTGCATGTAAACATGTATAGGCCATTTTTTAACAGAAACGGATTAAACTAAAACATTAATTAATATACGTCTAGCACAACTATTTTATAGTATACGAGGCTACATGTTTCGACCCTTTAAACGGTCATCATCAGGCCTTCTAACAGATCGAGTCAACAGATGCTGTGTACATGTTGGGATCCCAATGTGTTTACATTGATAACATAAAATCTAGCAAGTCAGTTATACAGAGCGATTCTGTCGCTAGAGGCCCCAAATTATTTATAGACAATAGTTTTGGGCCTTTAGCGACAGAATCACCTTGTATAAGAAGTAGTGATGTGTGTATTGCACATGTTATGTAATACACACAATGTGTACACGTTGGGATCCCAATGTGTTTACACTGATAAAATACATAAAATATAGCAAGTCAGTTACATAAGAAGGACTTGCTAGATGTTATGTATTTTATCAGTGTAAACACATTGGGATCCTATCATGTATGCGGCATATGTTGACTCGGTTTGTTAGAAGGCCTGATGATGACCGTTTAAAAAGGTCGAAACATGTAGCCTCGTGCTTGTCTTATATTAATTAATGTTTTAGTATATTCCTAGCATATCGTGATGTCTTCCATCAAGAAACAGATTAAAATTTAACTAAAAAATTAACATGAAGAGAAGCAATGTTATCATATTTTGGTGAAATGTGGAGTGTCCTGTAGCTATAAACAGATCTCATATGCCCGCTATCTCTTTTTGTTCTACTCGCATCCCCCTACTATGTGATGTGGGGGGTGAATGATGGGACAACCCATGAATAATTCTGGCCCGCTTCAATACGGAGAGTGGCGTGGGTTGTGTAGCCTGCTTACTGGTAGGACAGTCGCCCATCTGTCTGTCAGTCACAGCTTAGATGCAGGCGGCTGGCCGACCGAATTCAAATGTCGGGTTAACACACTGAGACATTACAGGTAGTCTGTACTTGTCCTCCAAGTGCTATTGAGCAGTGGTGACGCGAACCTGTCAGTATGCCAGCCTACACAATGGCACACTCAGTCCTTAGTGTGAAATAGACATATCCACAGTAAATGATGAGAGCACGAAGTGTAAAATTTTCCATTTAACTGAACAGAGTAAGAGTTCGTTTTGGTAAGCTGATAGTCGCTTATCCTCCTTTTGCAGAACACACAAACTCGTTACTACTTTTACATGGACCCACTAATAGTCTATACATTGAACCATATCAATCCATTCCATATCCTAATGCTCCATTTATTGATGTTTTGTTCCTAAAAAACACGAGTCTTGTGTTTGTCAGTAGAACACTGTTGAATTCAGAACTGCAAATCGACAGCATTTTCGATCCTGGTTGATTTAGTCAAATCTAAATCTATCTGCTTTGAGTATTACGATTCAGTGCTCAGGTCTTGTGGGATGTAATGCGCTATCTTTAGGCAGGTGTGTCCTGACTTTCCAAAAGAGTAGAGTTTTGTGGGACACCGTGGGACCTATAGCCCCTTAAAAGTCAAGACTTAGAAACGTCGGGAATAACTTAACGAAAAAAAATAATTTAGCAGAAGAGCTGAATCCTCAGGGAGATGTGATAACTTCAAATCTGGCAAATTTTTAGCTGTGAAATTGTGAATTCTTGGGTAGGTACGTGTTTAAAATTGTGGGTCAAGTTTGTTGCCAGTTTGTCTTGTTTGAGGTAATTGTCTACTTCGTAACATGTTGATGTTTTTGTGTTGTTTTTTACGTGTCTCTGTGTTTTTGTTTCTGTTTCCCTGCCGTTGATTTTAAAATGGTAACCCAGAATTCTGTACCTCGAGCGCTCTCATGTGAGCATAATTAGGGAAGGCAGCACTTAAAAACTTGTCTGTACAGTAACAAACTTCAACAAGGACACAAGTAACAAAAATATGGCTAGTAGGAAGTATAAAAAACAATCAACGTATATTATTTTAGATCCGTGGACTAGTGTAGGCCAGAACGAAATGAATATATTCCAAAAACTTCTTATAATATAACCAACGAGAAGCACTAATTTCTCAAATTTATTTTTGAACTAGGACTCCACATGTTTCGGACAGTATCTCTGTCCATCATCAGGAGTCCAGCACTGTACACACAGCAATAGGTATAGGTCATACAGGTTATGCTGACTGCTTGCTAGCGGGATCAGGATGGAAATGAGAATGTATCACGACGCACGGACCTCAGAATGTCAAATTCGCCAAATAACTTAATTTCATTAATAGTGACAATATTACTCCATGAAACTCTACGCAGAAAAAAAGAAAATCGTGACGATAGAAATGTATGAAATGTAAGTTACTTCAAAATAAATTTGGAATAATCCAGATACTTTAATTGTGACATTTTTTAATGTTGACTTTTACAGGAAATCAGAATAAAATTTATATTTTTTTTAACAAAATACAATCTACAGTTTTCTACGTAATTTGTCGTAATGGCCGCAAATAAGGGCCAAAAGGTCTGAGGATGAATGCACGTTTTTGTAAAACAATCTGGACACTGAAGAATATTACACATTTGCACTGTACGGAGGACTGGCTCAAAGATGTTCTGCCGCCCTGGACAAAGCCTAGGTTTCCTTCTTCCACGCCGCATGTGACTGTGCACTTAGCAACATCAGTAATGGCAAAAATACACTTTCTTGTCAATTTTATGAAGTGCAGTCTTCAAAGTATTTTATTTCTGCTTGGCTGCTTTCTGGTTGCTTTCGATGGACCTCGTGTAAATTACAACTATAACTATTATTATTATTATTATTATAAATAACTGCAACTGAGTTGTTCCTCGGTGGCAGCAGTCCTTAAACTAGTACAGACAAGACTAATAAGAATATACATAAACGAAACATTACAAAAACACAGTACAAACAATAAAACACTGTAAGTACAAGTACACATATTACCAAAACACCCACATATTAAGAAACCCACACATACACACACCCACACTTTACAACACAAGTTAAAACAACCACAGTACAAATTAAAACAAACACAGTACAAGATGTACCCAAATGAAATAGTCACAATATAATCACTTACCCTAAGTATAAGGTCACCCTAATAAACATGACTCTTTTATTCCCAAGAACTTCACCGTAACAAACTTCACTTCACTTCACTCCACTTCACTTTACTTAGCTTCAAAATAAAATAATTTAACACAAATCACGTCAGTTCACTTCACATCACTTCACTTATTTACACTCAACCCCCAATTGAATTCCCTTGCTCGTAACTACATTCTTAACCCTCTTTCTATTAATAATAATAATAATGATGATGATAATAATAACAGTACAATTCTTTATTATTTGTGTGCTATACGACAGACAAAAAGCCAATTACAGAGACAGCACAGAAACATAAGGAAAATACCGAAATGCATGTTGAAACCACAGCCCGTAGGCCAATTAGGGAAAAGAAATAAGCAGCTAAAATACAAGCATCGAAGAGAAAGCTTATGAAAATATACATAAGAGAATATTACAAAAAGAAACAAGGCGATACAATAAAAATATTAAAAGACGAAAGTACAAATTTTAGGTTAATACCTGGCCATTTTTAGAGTAGAAGTTTAAGGAATAATAGGAAGAGGAAACGATAGAAAGTATGAACCGTGGGAGTGGTAGTAGGTATAGAATAGTGTTAGATAAAGCTAGGTTCTTTAGCGAAATGCTGTGGCGATTGAAAACATTTGCTTTATTACCGACAGCGTTAGCCGCAGTAACAGGTGTTGCAAAAGGAATGGCCTTAGCGCAATTAAGAGCAGTGAATATGTAGTGGTCTATGTTTATTTAAGGGGTACCCGGAGACCGACGTTGTTAATTATGGAAAGGCAAGTGATTTTGTTAACAGAATCATTAATAAGGAAGAGATTATCGCTGTGCTGACGCCTTCAGTGGAAAGCATATAAATATAGTCTAGCCAAAATTTCCTCATATTTCTCGGCGCCACAGTTAATGAAGGATGTTAATAAGGTCCGTGTGCCATGCATCAATTACATTTATAAAATGTATAAACAATCAACAAATTCACCTTAGTTTTATAATGTATTTTTTATTTATAATATTTTCACAAATATATTTCGGCCAGTAAATCGGTCGACTTCGATGTGTAGTGTTTGTGGTGCAACCACGTAGCCCAGACATCAACTACTCTCTTCATTAGAACTCACCATATAACTGTTGTATACATCACTACACAACACAAAATAGTTTTGTCTTCCACTATTTCATAATTATCCCTTCTTATCCTATATTAATTTTACATTATTATTCAAAAGTAAAATAAAGGCCAAGGTAAAGTTCACCCTAGAACAGGCCACGGAGGCCCAGAGGGGGAGTAGTGGTATAGCTCTACTCTTTCTTTAACCACGGCTGTAGATGGGGGTGAGTGTTCAACTCCACGCCCCGGCAACTTTAACCCAACAAAGACCCGGTACCCATTGTATAGGAGGCTGGGCACTAGGGTCGGTCCGGACAGGTGCGGAAAATCTCGCTCTCGTCGGGATTCGATCCCCGTACCGTCCAGCCCGTAGCGAGTCGCTAAACCGACTACGCTATTCGGCCCCTAAAATTACCCATTCTTATCCTATATTATTTTATATTCAAAAATAAAATGTTAACTGAAATTATATGTTTTTAATATTATGGAGGGATTGTGACATATTTAACGACAATTGTATTCTTTGTATCAAAAACTTCACCCTGAAGATGGCCGGATTACTGGCCGAAACATGTTGGTGAAAATATTATAAATAAAAATACATCATGAAACTAAAGCGCATGTGGTGGTGGTTTGCACGTTTTGTTACTGAAGACTCTGCTGTAGAATAAGTTAGCAAATTCCCTTTGTAGTCTTTCGATTTTAGAAGAATCGGTAAACGTTACACGATTCCAGGCGAATGAGGCAAATTCGAATTTAGAATGGACAAGGGGGTGTTACTAAGTAACGAGGGTGTCAATGGAAAAGAAGGGAGACGTGATGTAGCGAATGAGACGTAGCGTTTTGTAGGTTAGTGCAACAGTGTGATAGACGTGACTGCGAAAATGAATAAACGTATGCAATTAGCCCTCATTACGTAATTTGGAACCGTAAGGTCTCCGATCTGAAACCCCATATAACTTCGAATTTAAGACGCCCACGAATTTAAGTCGCACCCCACTCTTAAAAATGGGTTTTCGGGAAAAATTTGGATGATAACTAAAATATAATAAATATGTTCTACATACTTTTGCCTTCAAGAACTGTTAGAGCGAGTCGAATATTTTTACAAGTAGATATACGTAAAAACTACTGCTATTTTAGCGAGGTCACTTGTTCGGGGAGGAAAATGATGCGTTCTAGATTTTCGAAAAGCCAAAAATTATAACCCGAACTTAAGACGGCCACTAATTTTCAGTTCAGAAAAATGTGTACAAATGCGTTTTAAGTTCGAAGTAATACCGTATATGAGGAATCATACATAATGTGAAATGTTTTGAATAAGAAGTGTATGAACTACTGTACGTACCGGTATAGTTGATGCCTGCTTATGGGAGGAGAGTGTGCGTGTCTGTGTTGCTGTTTGAAATTTGGAGATCAGCGTGGAAGTTTGCAGCAGATGAAGGACATGAGATCTGGGGAGTACAGTGGCATGGGAATTGGAATTTTTAGAAGGAAATCTGAATTTTATTTTTAAAGTTAATATGCGAACTCCTTAGAAGTTTTCCACTCTGGCTTCCTTTCTTCTCTAGAACATACGTGAGCTGTGTAGCGTGAGCTTCAAACATCCTCTTGCAAAGTAATTAAAACCAAAACTTTATAAGGTGAAATTTACCACGAAGTAGTTTAAGCTATTAATGCAAAGTATGTTACTTACACCTTTCCCATCCCCCTTACTGGGTTAACCAGCGCCTCAGGGCGCCTTACGATATTATACTGCCTTTGCGTCTGTTACACTGTGGTTGAACATGCTAACCTATTACAGTACTTCTAAACAAGTTAGTGAAAATTAAAATTTACCCTTGAGTTCGTTCCTAATTTTACTCCCAATAGCTCAGAGACTTGTACATGAGATGAGGCAAATTCCTTCGCGACTTTACCAACTCTTATTACTTTTCCACAAAAAAAAAGGTATTCCAACTAGTTGGTCTTATCTAATTTACAAGGACAGAGTTTGCACAATTGGCGACTGGTACTGAACGCTTGAATACGAATAGCCTGTAAATAATTGTGTCCATTGTTCAGACTATTTGCTGTTCCTAGCAGTAATTCGATAAATGAATCACAGAACAAAAGTTACGAGGTGAATGACAGGTTTGATATATAATTACAAAAGTAATAAAGATTTTTCCTGGACAGTAAACGCATCGAAGCTTTAAAGATAAATATATTTTGTGCCTCTCTCGAGATCTTCGCGGCTGTGCGGTTGAGGAATCCCTTCTTCTGAGAAAAGACACGACATCACTGGGAAGTCTGTTTTCGACATTTGTAAGGAACATGGACGTTTGAAGATAGGTTTAATATTTTCCTTCGAAACGTCGAGGGCAGAAAACTTATATGTGTGGCGTCGTGTTACAGAATATCGGAGACCCCAGCAATATATTATTTATCCTTTTGAGTAATCTGTTAAAGGAAAATCAATAGTTTAAAGTGCTATAACTTTTTCAGCATATCTAAATGGAAATAGGGCTTATGAACACAAAATATGTCCGCTGTATCTGGCGCAAAATTTCATCTTTATAGTATGCCAGAAGTGTTCTGGATAAGAAAATAGTTCGTTGGCCTAGTGCTGATTGCTTCTAACCACACATCTTTCCATTTTTAGGTACATAAACATCCTTTAATCTGCTTGGTGCTGAAATCTCACAGAACTTTATTGCTTGGCCTTTGAAAACGCCTAAGGTAGAAAATTTCAGGTGATGACGAAATCTGCCCATGTAGACATCGTGAATACATATAAATAATTGGATGTATAGATTTAATGCTTCTTAAAATATGCACTACATGGAGGTGAGTCGTTAGATCCGCGCTCCGGCCTCTTTTGCCCAAGAGGGAAGATTGCTGGGTGCCCAGTGAGTAGGAGGCCTGAGTGGGCTGTAGAGCTGGTCTGCACGCTTTGGGAAAGAGGGGAATTTGTTACCTGTGCTGGAAACCGAACTACTACTGCTCGGTCGTCCAGCCTGTAGTTTATCGCTATGGTTAATATATGCCGCTATCCCGAATTGTAGAAAAGTGTGGTTTATTTAGAATGTCGGCGCACGATAAACGTTTCACTTTCCGTATTTATTGAACCAATCTGTCATCAAGAGCTAACGATCCGATAACCGTGAAAGACACCTTTCATTGCCCGCTCTTTGTTTGTTTCTTCTCCTACGTCCCCCGTTTCAAATGTCGTAATTATATTTCGCACCCTACGATGTCAGCCCACATGTAACAACTGAGAGAAAAATATACACATTCATATTTGTGTATTTTGTCACAGCTGACATTCTTCATTTGCGAATTATATTCCTAATGGCTCCTGTCTTCATCTTCTCCTTAAAATGCAAACCTTCTTATTTTCCGATTAGTTATTGTTCCTATTATAAATTTTATTTTAGAAATGTGTAAACATGTCACCCTACACTTCCTTCCCAAGTATGGTTAAGTTTTCTTTTCTTGCATATACTCTGGAGCAGTATTATCCGGGTCGGTGTAGTGACTGAGCGGTGGGCGTGGCTACCAACGAATCGTGACTAGAGTCCCGAACGAGAAAACAGATTTTTATTCTCAATCTATAAAGTGTCGAAACTGGTTCTGAGGCCCTTCTGTAGTGAGTATGGGGTAGTCTTTTTCAGTGGCTGAAGCGGCCGGGATGTGCAGCTCAGTACACACTGTTGAGGTTTGCAAGACAGTCAGTGTACGTATAAACACAATATTTACGCGCGTGCTCCTAAACATTGTTGGCTTGGAAAAGCAGTTAGTATACATGTTCTGAGTGTGCGTTTGTAGACTTCATGGGCCGTGTTATATTATTATCTGTGACATATCTGGCTCTACCATATTTTCCCATGTCTCATAAATGATATGATTTAAAAAAAAAAAAAGAAAAGTAGGTAAAATATAATTTTTTATTTTCTATAGAACTTTTGTCTGAAGAATTTCTCTTTCTAAGAAGAACTGATAGAGTTATTATCATAAGTGTGTATAGGTATCCATGTAAAGTACCAGTTATTCTTGTCTAATTTCAATAAAATTGGAATTTTTCCGAAAGATTTTCGAAAAGTACACAATTTGAAAATTTAATGAAAAGCCGTCCAGTGGGACAGGCAGATAGACAGATTTGATGAAGATAATAATCGCGTTTTCGCAATTTTGCAAACACGCCTAAAATGCGTGTAACTAGACCCAAGCTCGCTATGTGTCCTCATTGTGCGCATAGCGACAACTATATATTTTACCTTCTCATGTCTTTGTAGAAATCTTTATGTTCTTGTCGTGGTTTTCTGATGCACTGACCTAAAATTTCAGACATCACTATTATTTTTATGATTACTTAGCGGTACGTACTGGGAATTCATGCAGTTCGCTCTTTACAGACACTGGAGTTGATTCTGCTTCCTTTGATACGCACAAACAAAGGTACACGCGCGCCCTCGTGTGTCTGCGTGTTCTGACACCACAGTTAATTATCTTTCAGTCCATTTCACTCTACTGTTAATTTTGTTAATTGACTTCAGACACATTGGAATGTTTAATGGATATTTTGTGTTTAATGTTAGTGCTTCTTACGTACTTCTTGAATTAATTTTAATTTCGTAGAAGCAATTTCACACATACGTACTCGTATATATATATATATAACTTTATTTTTATATGAAATGTTTAAAGCTCTGATTTACTTTTCCCTTTCAGCAAGATTTTGGAGGCACAAAATTATTGGTATTTTATGGTTCATTATTCAGTCAGTGTTTATCGAAATACATGTAACACAAAATAGTAGTAATTTTATCTACCATTCAGTTACGTACAATTTTACAGTGTTCACGCATTGATCTTTTTCATTTGACGTATTTTTCATATGTCGAAGCCTGTGGGATATCACAGTTTCATTGATGGCTACACGTATTTTTCATAACCGAGCCAACGTAGTGTTTTTTTGTAGATTTTTGCAGTTTTGTTTCATTCTGTTTGTAAATAATAACTTGGAGGGAGGCTAGATTCATACGTAGTGTTACTGTAATTATGATATTGGACTGCTTTATTTTGTACGTAATTCAACCATACAGGAATAAAATGTCCGTCAAATAACGAACGATATACCGAGTTTACCCAATTAGATGGAGCCCTCTGACTCCGGATCTTTTTCAGAAGCAGTGTTTTGTGAGCGGCGTAGAATCTTCGGGTTTTAAAACCAAAGGTTATTTGCTTATTCTGCCAGCACGTGTTCTTGGTTGAGTTCAAAGGCCTTTCTGCACTCGGAGAACGTGCGTATCAGTCTTGACTCATGACTGGTGTTTTTCAAACTTCATCACATGGACCGAGGGTTCTCAAATTACGGGAATAACATGGAGGATGTCTGAGAGCAAGATGCAGAGTGGTTTAATTCACCTAAATGACAGCAAATCAGTGGAAGCTAGCGAAAACTGCGTCTATGAGGTTTATAAATGATAGGGAGTCTGTGTGGTGGCTATGATAGGGACTGAAGCATGCACGGATCATTGTTTCCCCCCCAAAATCGTTGTTCCAATACCTTCTTAGATAACAGACTTTTGTCTTCTCTAAACTGTCGTGACTGGATCTGAGGACCGCCTGGCTTCCTGTTCAATGAATAAAGGATGCTTTTGCAGGCCGCACAGGAGCCGGTACGTGATGCTTTCCACTCCATATATAGTCCGGATTAAGAATAAGTAGAATTATAATTTTACTGCACTGTAAGTCCGTACGGTGCTCACAGATACCGTTTGGCGTTTACCAAATATTTATAGGCTGAATAAAGTAAGTTCAATGGGACGGACGTAGCATTAACATGCGTGACGGAAATTAAAAACTCGTAAGATCTAAACGGAAGATATCACACGGGATTTTGCAGAGTTTCCGAGAGCGGCTTTGGACCCCGGTGAAAAATTTTTTCGGTCCCCTCGATTAAGGGCGGACCGGTTAGAAAACTTTACACTAAATCTGAAAGACTGTCAGTTGCAGAGTGACTTGAACTTTTTCTGAAAGGGTTAGTTTGTACAGTCGACAAATAATGATACTACCGAGAAAGACAAAATAACCCGTGCAATAAAATCCGTCCTCGAGACCCCTTTTGGACCGCCGGGCCCCGGTAATTTGTTCAGGTTCCCTCCGCCACTCATCGGCACTGGTGTACCAAGCAGTAAATGGAAGGTTCATGTAGACTCTTTCTTTAAACGATGCGAATACAGGATTAACTGACCGGCTGTTACGAACATAGCAGTTAGCCTGCTCGTTCCACGTGTTCGAGTGGGTTGGGTAGCGGAGAATTTCTTCACCAGCCGAGCGACTGTAACCTTCTACAGCAGAACGACCGAAGATTCAGCTCTCTAAAATTCGTATGATGCATAAAATTAAAGGGGGTACTCGGTGGCGCACTGCCTTGCAAGTCGGAAGGTCGCGTGTTCGATTCCAGATGATATAACTGCAATTTTTCATTGACAAAATCCTTTCGGCAAAAATATGGTCCTGGGGTCGACTCAGCCTCCAACAAAATGAGTACCAGGAATGTTTCCTTGGGAGTAAAGATAGCCGGTGTGTAAGACTGAAAACGTTACCACCTTCATGTGCCCTTGAAATCTGGAAGCCTCAACCTCCTGGAACCCTCTGGGCCTGTCCAGGCCCGTAATGGGATTGCTTTACCTTTAGCTTTACCTATTTAAAATTGATGTGTTGTGTAGTGAAAACGTCTGACTCCTATTTATATAGGTCTTCACCGATATTGTTGTTGTTTCCCTTGGGCCGTACTTTCGCAGCATTTTGTGTGTTAAAAATTTTGATCTTTTTTTTATCAGAATTAGCAAGAACCAGAATTTTAAGGACTAAGTAAACAGGATTTTTGTGTATTTGACGGGTAGATCTGTAGCTTAACTACGAAACACGATGGAGGTTCCCGGTAACGGACTGTTATGTTGGTGTGGCAGTAGTACTTGAAAAGTATAGGATGATAGTAAAGCACACTTACCTTTTATTACGAAGATGTTAAATAATGTGACAGATACAGAAAGTATTTTAATTCGAGAATAATGACTAATTATTGCCACTTACTTACTTACTTACTCCATAGTGCAGAGTCCTTCTTGAGAAGCTAATTGGTTTGCAGCTAGTCAAGAAATTCCCCGCATTTCACGGAACCCGAAGTTTCATTACCGCACTCACAAGCGTCCGCCACCTCTCTCTATCCTGGGATAGCCCAATCCAGTCCTTATACTCACATCCCACCTCCTGGAGATCCATCCTAATATTATCCACCCATCTACGTCTAGGTCTCCCCAGTGGTCTCTTTCCCTCCGGTTTCCCCACCAAGACCCTATACACCCCCCTCTCCTCAGCTATACGCGCCACATGCCCAACCCATCTCATTCTTCTCGATTTTATCACCCGCAAATTATTGCCATCAGACGCTTTAAATGTGTACATTAGAATGTCACAAAGCACCTGCACGTGACGGAAGCTCTGTTGGACCCCAGGCTGCTTATAACTTCGAAATCTCACTGCACTCAGTTAACGGCCAATTTTTCCTATGCTTGTTATTACTTTTTGTGTTTACTGTCTTTTTCATTCTGTGATTGCAGATTTTTTGAGATGGTCTAGTAAAATACCATTGTAATGCGAGGTTCCATTTCTTGTGTACCTTCAATGTGAAACGACTATTGTACTGACCTTATACGTTTTGTCATCCAGAAACTGAACAGGAACGATATTCTGCTTGCAATTTATCTTACTGAGCAACTTTGTGTGACGTGAGAGCTCCGGACTTACAAAGGTTGCTGTCTTTTATAATGTGACGCCGTGTTGTCTGGTATAATTGTGCTAGCGTTTCGGAGGAATACTTCACCTCCCTCTTCAGGTTAGAAGAGTGCAGTATTTAATTCAGCGATTTCACTTGAAATAAAATAACATTGCAATGTCGAACAATATATATTTAAAATATAAATTTAAATGGATTAAAATGGCTCTTCTGCGATTATGCACAACGTAGAATGGTAATTCCTAATCGATGTTTCGGGACGGCCTTGAAATAAGACCTATAGGTTTTCCCGAAACGTCGGTTTGGAATTACAATTCTATGCTGCGTAAAATCCCAGAAGGGTGCCGATCTCATTTACATAGCGGCGGTAGCGTGAATTCACGGCTCATTGTATTCGTCAGAAGCAAATTATCTTTTGAAATATAAATACGGAACAAGCAGTTTCCTACAAATCGTTTGAAACTTGATACCAGACTGAACGTCGTCACATCGCGTATTCACTATCGTAGGAAATTCAGATGTTCCTGTAGACTGCTGAAAACTCTGTCACATCACTCGGTGCTGACGAATAATTTGATAGTACCGGTACTTTGAACTATGAAGGAACTGCCTCCTTTTAAATCCTTGCCCTGTCACCGTTCGTGGTCATGTCTCCTTCACTTTCGGCACTGCACATTATAACTTATGAAACTGAATGAACATTGTTAGATAACCCGGAATACAATCATTGTGCTGTGTATCAACCAGCCTTACTAAATGTGTTTGCAGGGATAAGAAAAGCGTTTTTTAAGTCCGTCCGCCGGCCTGGAAAATCTTGAAGCCAGATGGACTCATTTTCGTAGATTTTATACTTGGGGGGGGGGGTTAATAAAATATCTCGAGGAATTTCGAGTTCCTGGTAATCTGACAAAGGTAACAGGCATTGCACCTGAAGACATACGCACATTTGTGACTTCTTTGGTTAACAGCTTTATGTGGTTACCATCCATAACAATCAATAATAATCGATACTGTTTTACAGTAACCAGTACTAATTTGCACTCTTTACTTATTTACGTAAATCGCGTAAAGATTTGAGGTTGCGTGTGACAAAAATTGTGACAAATTCAACCAGAGCTATAGACTTTACATTCTGCAAAAAATGTAATAACAATAACAATAACTTATTTGTTGAGCCACATTATAGAATATTGATGTACCTACTAGTACCAAGTTTTCTGCAGTTGACTTCCGTTCTGTGTTGTTAATACAGTGCTGATCTGTAAATAGTTCATTATTTGCCATACATTTCTTTTAGGTTCAAATTTCTCTCTCTCTTCCCCCCCCCCCCTGGTTTTGGACTTCTAGATCTAGTTGTGGTTTTTTAAATATTTTTCTCTTGTTTGATGTCCTATCGATTTTGCATACAAAATAGTTCAAAGAAATTTGATAACAGACGCTAATAGTGACAATAACATCCTGTAATATGTTTTCGGTTGTGAAAGTTAACAAGAAATGTGACCTCATTGGTTAAATGGTCGACTATATGCGAGAGTTTCAGGATGCGGAGATAAAACACGCCTCGGCTTTACGTTATACGTACATTTCCTGTCCGATTTGACATTGCTTTATTTTGAATTGGTTTAAAGCAACAAAGAGATTGGTTGCAGCCAGAATGATTCAGCAAGGTTTGTGTCGTACAACGTCCGCCCAGCAGTGTCTTCCTCGACACACGCGCATTGCGAGAGAGACTAAATACAGCTCGGATGTGTTCAACCTCTGGATACGCCCATGTCACAGATCCCTTCCCTCGTGAGACTCGGTGGCAGATTTGGTACACGTGCAAATGATTTACCGGCCTAGCCGTACGTCGAAATGATTGCAGGGCGAACAGTTCCTTTGCGACAGAACGAAAACTTAAGGAAAGTCAGAACGTTTTAGTTTAACAAAATGTATTACCTGATTCAAATTATGTTTTCGAAGGGAGGGTTTGGGACTTAAACTCGCAATATATAAAATTAACATTGATAGTCTGTACTTTCTCAGTGTATTCAACTGTTATCAGGCTCACAGTGTGGTGCTGGCTTATGTACACATATTTTACTTGTGTGTTTTAATGGGAATTCACAATGATCATACAGGGTATACACAAAAGAATGGTGCGGTTTCAAAAGTTAACAAGAAATGTATTTCTCACCTTACACAGGCACAACGTACACCGTCAGCAGCAGCAACTGTCCAAGTTTCTGATGCGCTACCAACAGTTCGCTTATCACGCTTACTGCGGGGCCGCGGGGCCAGTTTCCAAGATGGCGTCGCAGCAGGAAAAGGTTTATTACGTGCTCCGTTTTGAGGTGAACAGAAGTGTTTTGTGTGTCGTGTGACCCAGGGTGCACACATTGAAGGATTGTGATTAACGCACGAGAATCACAGTCCTTCAGTGTGTGCACCCTGGGTCACATGACACACGAAACACTTCTGTTCACCTCAAAACGGAGCACACAGAAAACCTTTTCCTGTTGCGACGCCATCTTGGAAACTGGCCCCGCGGCCCTGCAGTAAGCGTGAGAAGCGAACTGCTGGTAGCGCTTGAACAACTTGGACAGTTGCTGCTGCTAACAGTGTAGGTTGTGCCCCTGTAAGGTGAGAAATAAATTTCTTGTTAACTTTTAAAACCGCACCATTCTTTTGTGTATACCCTGTACATTCCGCCACTTAATTTTAACATTCTTAATGTTATGAACAATTATTACATATTTTTCTGTAGACTGTATTAAGCGAATTTTGCATTAATACTATGCTGTATAATTTTTTGCTTCATTGTTGTAAGCAATAATGAAGTTGTTTGTGCCGAAAAGTAAAGGTGGTATTTATGCGCGGATTAATAAAATGGCATTAAAATTAATTTAATTGCATACGCGTCCATGAAATTTAAGGGCGATGAAAACAAAGGCGTAATAAATTGAACAAATTGACGCGACCACTCGAATCTTTGGATGGCTACTATTTTGCAAATGGAGGGCTACCTGTGGTGAGGCAGGAATGTTTAACAAAATGTTTAAAAAATTCCTTTATTGAAAAATTAGGACATGTTGGGTACAAAGTATAAATATAATTATTAATTGTAAGTTGCAAATTACAAATGTGAATGTGGATCGTTTTCAAAAGCCAGTGCCTTTGTTTGCTGGGATAATAAAGAGCGGAACGAAATGGCCTCTTCTTATGTGGGCCTGGTTATCCCTCTGTTTCAAGCCGCTCTTCTAGGCCGTTAAGTACATCACAGACATCAGTAAAAGAGTGTTGTATCTCACTGCTGAACTCTTTTTGTTCTGAGTAACATCGTCAGTGCACCTGCGATGAATACGTTCAGCGCGAGAATTTTGACATTATAAAAAAATTAGGAATTGGTCGTGACTCCAGAAGATTACAGAATTTTTGCAGCTATTCCAAGTAACAAAGACTCGTTGTATAAAATAAAATAAGTAAACCCATAAAATCGTTTATTAACCATTTTGGAAATTGGATTAATTTCTTGTTTTTTAGTTGTGAAAAAGTTATAAAATCGTTTATTAACCATTTTGGAAATTGGAATAATTTCTAGTTTTTTAGTTGTGAAAAAGTTATCCCAAATATTCTTGTAACATATACAGGGGTGCTGATGAGTCCTTAGCCCGACCCTGGAATGAAACAAGACTTATGGCATACAAACAACAAGAATATATTCCTGTTGTTTGTGCACCATAAGTCTTGGTATAGTGTTGTAAGTCTTAGTTGCTGTAGCTTGTTTCCTTCCAGAGTCGGGCTAAGGACTTATCAGCACCCCGGTATTGATTATATAGTAGAAGCTTTGTGACTCGAATAGCCACATTTCGAAAGTAAGTATCCTGAGTTTGAAAACATTTGACTTGAATCTGACATAAAACAAGAAAGCAAGACTAAGCGTTCAAAGTTCATAGAAGCCAAATGACTGAGTAAAGCCTTGACAATGCTTTGTGCTTTGTAGGTGAGAAACAGTAGCAGACTGAATCATATTTCACAATTTTAAAGCTTCATTTCGAATTTGTAAAGGAAATTCAAGCATATTGTTTTTTTTTGCCTTCAGTTATTTGCGTTGAAATTCAAGCGTATTGCTTTTGTTTCATTAATTTATTTGCGTTAAAATTATAGCCTGTTGCTTTTGTTTCGTTTTGTTACTTGCGTTGAAATTCAAATCCATGGCTTTTGTTTCCTTCACTTATTTGTGTTGAAATTCAAGCCTATTGCTTTTGTTTCCTTCAGTTATTTGCGTTGAAATTCAAGCGTGTTGCTTTTGTTTCGTTCAGTCATTTGTGTTTCATTTCCAGCCTATGCAATTTACTTGCGTTCATGAAGTATACAGTAATGCAGTTCGAGAATAAGTGCTTTCTTAAAACAAAGTTTATTACACATACCTAGGTCTAGCCCTAGATACTGCAGCCGAAACAAAAATTTCGACACTGCGAACTCCAAATCTCGCCACCTAACACTGTTTTGAGCCCCCTTCTACACTCATCGTCTTAACTAACATAGTTGTGTTGTTATTCCATCTCCTTCTCAATCTTTCAAGCATTGTTTTCAAAATAATTTCCGGAAATATACATCGTTCAATATTGCTTATCTCCACGCCTTGGCCCCATGAAGAGCGATTTTTTATATACTATATTAAATTTGAAGTGGCCAATGTAAATTAAAAAATTCTTTGTTTGCAAATACTTCCCTCACAACCCGTTATTTACGATCTTTCTTCAAACTGAGTTACCGTGTTTCACACCCACAGAAAATATTTCAAGTACGTTTGTATGTATTGTACTTGTTTTTTTAATTCCATGAGCTCATAATAATATACGAGAAGAAAAATGATAAACAATTTAAATACCAATTCTTCTCTTAATTCTGCTACAAACGTCCCTTCAATTTGCCCAATTTGTAACATATTCTGTGGCTGACAACCTTACCACCTTCATGTGCTGATTATCTTGAAATCTGGAAGCTTCAACCTGCTAAAACGCTCAGGACCTGTCCAGCCCTGTACAGGGATTACTTTCCTTTCACACATTCTCTACTGACATATCACATATGCGCAGTTTCTTACCATATGGACATCCAAGATGGCTGTTTCTTGGGAAAATCTTCTCTGCGTTTCACATTGCCAAGAAAGAGTATTGTTTGTAATTATATTTTCAAATCCTTACTACGTTAAAACTTTCTGTGAGCCATTCGGCTCTTATTGCTTCTGTTTTCTTTCTCACAGGACGTATGAAAATTTTATTATTGCAAGAAGCAGGAAGAATACGATGTTTCTTTTGAGAGGTAAGATTTGTGACTTGTGCTTAGTTCGAATCCGGACGGTGACACAGATTTTGCTTATTGAGTTGTTTCATGGCTTTTCTCTTCCGCCAAGGCGAAGACTAGGATTATAGGTTACAGTAGACTATGACTGCTTCTTCCAACGTTTTGTCCAATTCGTTTATTGCTATCCAATTTTTTTTGAGTAATGGGTGTTGAGTGACAGCGTCGTTAAATAAATACGTTTTACACATCGGTTTCTTCTTTTCCACGAAATTTCTACACAAATTCAAGAGAACAATTAAATGATGGTGTTTTGTATTATTTCTGCATCTTGTGACAATAAAAATTCACTTTTATCTTAAAAGAAAGAAATTATTTGTATCCGAGATATGTTTCGGTTTACGAAATGGATATTTATTTGTTAATGAATTTAGCTGTTAATAAATATATCTACAGTTGTGAGGTTGGAAGGAACCTTACTGCGTGTTTTTGTGCTTAACTTTTACGGGCTTTGGAGGAGGTGAGGTTATCGCAGCGGTGTAGCTGGGGTTTCCGTTCTTTTGAAAATGAGACAGTGTCAAAGGATAACTGGATGTCCAAAAGGAATTCTTCTGTGACATTTAGCCCTAGAAGATGAGGACAACACGTTGTTTCGAAACGTCAGAATCCCTTTTACCATTGGCACATCTTCATATCCCAGGAGGACGGAATGCAAGGAAGAATTAGTAAAGGTAAAATTCATCCGTCTTACCTGTGCAGTTCCTATCCATTTGCTGGTCAACACCACCCTGCGGCCGCTGTACCCTCGTAGTAAAGACCGGTACCCATTGTACAGGGGACTTGTTGGGTCTTGGGGTCTGTATCGACGGCACGGAAAATCTGGAAAATCTCACCCAACTGGGATTCGATCCGGAGGCCAACCAGCCCGTAATAACACGTTATACCGACAACGTTACCCCTACCGCCAGAGGGAATTAGTTTGTTCTTTAATTCCTGTCTTTCGCACCTTATACCATGATAATAGTATCATCTGTACAGAATGAACGGTGTCACAGCGTAGGCGTTTCTTTCATCTGAAGATGGAGGTAGGTTCACCTTCCGAAACGACATAAATTTTTTACATACAAATGGGAATACCATGAAGAAAATGTTCCCATGATGATGTGCAATAAATCACCTACCAAGCCATAAATATGAAGTGGATAAGAAGTGTGGCAACTTTACAACACTTCACGTTTTGGACTTGGTTGGTACGTACTTGCAAAAATCACGTCGGCGACGAGGTGTAGCCTACAAAATAAATTGTAGCTTAATTGGTCACTTCGCCACAGTTCAGTTACATATCACGCAACAGAGCAGAATTTATGTTATGAACCTAATAGTCGTCCAGCCACTCAGTAAGGTCGCTGTCTTTTCTGGAATCAGAAAGTTCATTGCCATGTATGGTTACACCTCCAAGCCAAATGAATATTAACCACAACTTGCAACACTTTCCTTAAGTATACGTTAACGAGGTCGATCCCGGTGGCCGCGCCGTCTGAGGCGGTCTGTGGCCGCTCGCCTGCTGAGACAGCGAGTTTCAATCCTGCCGGCGGTATGGATACCTGTTTCTTGTAAGTGTTGTGTGTTGTCAGGTGAGGTCTCTGTGACGAGTTGATCACACGTCTATAGGAGTCCTTCCGACTGCAGTGCGTCTTTGTGTGTGATGTAGAAACCTCAAGAGGCCATGGTCCGCGTTGAGCAGAAAAGCCATTGTGGGGGAAGGTGGGAATTGACATTATCCTTAATTCTACGCTGAAATCTTCCATGTGGATATTCTCTTCTTATTTAGTATGTCTTCTCATTTATGCGATGGTGCTACGTTCTTTACACAACGCCCACTTTAATTCAATCGCCCAGTCTGCATCTGATGAAGAGCAGAAATTAGGGTTGCCCTCGTTACTCCGTTTTCTTCCGCGATCCCGTCACTCTTTACCTTTTAGAAATTATAACTTGTATTGTCAGTATCCGAGAGACTTTTGATGTTACATTTAATGTGAAATGTCAGTTTTGTATTACTTTCTCTTTGCACTTTCAAATTAAGTACGGTCTTTTGAGAGTTAACCTAAAAATTAGCAAAAGCTTTTCTCCGAAGTAGAAAGGCTCAGAAACTTTGAAACAGCAAAATGTCACGTTTCTTTAATATTCATAACGTTGTTGGACTTAGTACCTTGATGTAAGTGTCTTACCTCTTAATTGACACGTAACACATGCTAGCTTATTGCCATATTTTTAAACGGGATGTTTTCTTACGTATCTCTAACTTTTCCAAAATATAGCCACTACGATAATATTGCATTGACTCGTAGCTCATGTTCAGATGTCTTATTTTTTTTCTTCACTGAATGTTTCTGTTGTTGAATTTAGAACCTTACGACAGTGAATATCGATTTTGGGTGGGTAAAGGTCAACCCTCACCTGCATTTGTTTGCAAACGACGCACTTGCCTGGAACGCTCTCCTCTACGTCGTGAATTTATTGAAGCAAAGTGATTGTAAGTATCAGTACAGTCTCGTGCACATTAAATGGTCTCTGGTCTATATTTGGTGCTAAGTTGATGCACTAACTTATTTCTGTTTAAGGAAAGAAATGGTCTAATTCTGTGATGTACAGTCCTCACTAATTTTGTTCACCAATTGACGGTACGTAAAGTACAAGACATAAAATTTTCGTGTGGATATTATACCGCTATTATACTTGACTTTTACCATTGTGTCAGGTACATTGCATCTCTAAGATTTTTAGTGGTTTGATTGTACTTCATACTTCACGTGTTCGATTGTCATTTTGGCGGATTTGAGCTTCTTGTCCAAATCCCAGAACTAGAGACTCCGATGGTAAATTTGTTATCTTACTTGCAGATCCATGTGCAACATTCGCACTTGCTGTTTTCGTTTAGGTGAGTTTTCTGACGAATCTCTATGTTACCTTTTGTTTCGGAGTCTAAGTACATCGCTGTCATCGCTAGCTTTCACCTTTGTAGTGTTGCGTGACTTAGCACGTTCAGCGTGTCTTTGCCTTGGTGGTCTACAAGCGATATTAAAGGAATTCTTGTACAGCACGTAAAGAAAAATGCATCCCCGTAATCCTGTCTACACGAACACACTTGCTGTTTAGCCTAAGTAAAGTTATTTTTCATTGTAAAAAGTAAGAACCTAAACATTAACCACAATACAATTTATATCGGTATAATATGAACCAACAAGATGAACTATTTTCTATTAATTTATTTCAATAATAAGCCAATACATGTTTCGAGCAGGCTGGCTGTTCATCATCAGGAGAATCGACTCTGTATAAACAGCAACTGGTATAGTCAAGCGTTATGTTGACTATACCAATTGCTGTTTATGCAGAGTCCATCCTCGTGATGATGAGTAGCAAGCCTGCTCGAAACATGTAGAGGCTTAATATTGAAATAAATTAATAGAAAATAGCGCATCCTGTTGGTTTATATTATACGGATATAACACGATGCACGGCCAACAAAACATAAAATGATATATATCGCTACATAATGAAGTATTTAAAACTGTTGTATTTTATCCTGCCATTAATTACTTTCAGGTATATTATATGATAGCCGACGGGTTGTGGATTCGAATCCCGCCAGAAGTGTGGATGTTTGTTGTGAGTGTTGAGTGTTGTCAGATAGAAGTCTCTGCGACGAGCTGATGACTCGTCCAGAGGAGTCCTTCGGAGTGTGATGCGTCGTTGTGTGTGATCTAGAGACCTTGTGAATGAGGAGGTAATGGCCCGCGTTGGGTCGCAGCGCCAAGGAAAAAAAATATCATGTTATAGGCGATAATACACTCTGGACGTCTGGAGATACGAGTATCATATCGATATCGGAAGTAAGAAAGACAAGACAGGCAGTGTACGTACAACTTAATGTAACATAACGTAACGTAAATCAATGGGTATTACACAACCTATGTGTGTTTGTAACCTTAAAATATCCAGCATGAAATGCGCATGCGCCAAATTGTCAGCTGTGGCCTGCTCTGCTCTACAATATTTTTTACATTATCTCATAAAGGCACGATTTCCGAAAAAAAATTACTGAGCGCAAAATGTGTGTTTTGATCTTATCTAGAACGCTTGTCTGAAACAATTCTCATTCTAAGAAGAAATGAGCGAGATGTGATAAAAATGTGTATTGGTTTTCATGTAAAGTACCCTTTTATTCTTTTCAGATTTTAATAAAACTTGAATTTTCTCGACAGAGTTTCAAAAAATCCTCAAATATCAAATTTTATGAAAATCCGTCCAGTGGGAGTCGAGTTGCTCCATGCGTACGAACGAACGGACGGACGGACCGCCGGACATGACAAAGCTCATAGTCGTTTTTCGTAATTCTGCGAACGCGCCTAAAAACAGTGTGTCTCACCCAATTATACTTTTATCTTCAAAATTGTACTGAAGTAAAGCCATTGTTATTTAATACTAAAATTCCTACATACCATTCAATAAACACATTTTTATTAATTAAAGTAATTTATTACAAGCATCAACTTCTGGCTTATGCCGATGATGTTAATATACTGGGAGGAAGCATACATACTCTAAAGGAAAATTCCGAAGCTTCAGTAGCTGCTACTAGGGAGATTCGACTGGAAGTAAGTGCTGATGAAACCAAGCACATGGTCATGTTTCGAGATCAGAATGCAGGACGAATTCACAGTGTGAGGATTGATAATAGTACCTTCGAGAGTGTGGAAGAGTTCAAATATTTGGGAACAACTTCAACAAATCAAAATTCTATTGCGGAAGAAATTAAGAGCAGATTGAGGTCAGGAAATGCTTGCTATTATTCGGTGCAGAATCTTTTTTCTTCCAGGTTGCTATCCAAAAATTTAAAGATGAAGGTTTATAGAAATATAATTTGCCTGTTATTTTGTATGGGTGTGAAACTTGGTCGTTGACATTGTGAAGGGAAGGAAGATGAGGGTGTTTGAGAACATGGTGTTGAAGAGAATATTTGGACCTAGGAGGGAAGAGGTAACGGTGGAATGGAGGAGACTGCATAACGAGGAGCTAAATGATTTGTACTCCTCACTCAATATTGTGCTGGTGATAAAACCGAGAAGAATGAGATGGACTGAGCATGTGGCGCGTATGGGTGATGATAGGGGGTGTATAGGGTCTTGCTGGGGAAACCGAAAGGAAGGAGACCACTGGAGAGACCTAGGCGTAGATGGGTGGATAATATTAGGATGGATCTCCAGGAGGTGGGATGTGGGTATATGGACTGGATTGGGCTAGCCCAGGATACAGACAGGTGGCGGACGCTTGTGAGTGCGGTAACGAACCTTCGGGTTCCGTGAAATGCGGGGAATTTCTTGACTAGCTGCAAACCAGTTAGTTTCTCAAGAAGGACTTTGCACCATGGAGCAAGTAAGTAAGTAACTAAGTAAGTAAGTAATCTACTACGGGATTAAGAATGTAATGTACCTACCATCAAATACTTCTTTAACTGTCCTACCCACCTCACCGAAAAGAAATAGTGACATCATGAAAGATATTTTAAAGAGACACTCAATTATTTTACCAACCACTGCACTTATATAAATTTATAAAATTTACACCTTAAAACATTAAAAACGCTCCGACATATTTCGGTCCTAGGACCATCATCAGGGAGCTATATCGTCCTTGCTAAAGTTACACTAT
>Ga0123354_10002413_pt1 | contig 24639 bp, 21 predicted proteins | sample TergutLab28metaG_2_FD_97872 | JGI IMG/M metagenome (GOLD analysis project Ga0123354, IMG submission 97872) | Labiotermes labralis P4 segment gut microbial communities from Petit-Saut dam, French Guiana - Lab288 P4 | ecosystem: Host-associated > Arthropoda: Insects > Digestive system > Gut ...
CAGGGGACAGCGGCTGATATTATAAAATTGGCGATGGTTCAGGTAGAACGCGAGTTGGTACGGCGCTGGTTTCAAGCCCGTTTGCTGCTGCAGATCCACGATGAGCTGGTGCTTGAGGTTCCTAAGGAGGAACTCGGTGAAGTCACGGCCCTGGTGAAAGGCTGTATGGAATCTGCCATGGCACTCCGCGTTCCCCTGGTGGTGCATCTCGGCCACGGCGGCAGCCTGGAAAAAGGGGAGTAGGGCCGTTTTTCCTTTTTGTGAAGCGTGTCCGGCACAGTCCCTGTTGATTTCTCTTTATTTTTTTTTTGTAATAACGATATTATTTTAAAAGAATAAAATGTGCCCTTCTTTCCGCTATGGCGGAATCAACGGAACGTTTGCGCGGATTTTTGCTTTGCCTGAGCATGCAATTGTGTGGTAACCGTACTCTATCGGCTTTGCGTAAATGGGCGCGTTTCTTGCCTTAGCCAGGACAAGAAACCATTGGAGGCAAGTCAATGCAACCACGCGAAGCTATGCGAATCCTGATGCTCAGTCCGGTTTATTTTCGGCTGAATGTGCCCCGACGGCGGCAACTGGTCCGTGAATATTGTCGGAATTTCAGCGCCGACAAAACGATAAATTGAAAAATTAGGGCGCTCTTTTATGGACTTGCAATTATCAGATGTGGGTGGCCTTGAACGTCGGCGCCATAGACGGCATCAAGTGAAAAATGAAACGTTCACCTTTTCCGGTAAATATACCGGAACCCTTGTCGATATCAGCAAGGGAGGGCTTGCAATCCAGTGCGCTGTTTTTGAGAATGATCCGGTTTTTTCCACCCACATCGACATCTTTGATGCCAAATCCCGCTTTTTTCTTTCCGAACTCCCATTTTCAGTGGTCGGTGAAGTGCAACCGGTCCCGGCCTCGGCTTTTAGCCTTCTCATGATCAAGCGGTTCAGCATGCAATTCGGTCCGCTGACCAGCGAGCAAGTTACGCAGGTTGAGCGTTTCATTACCGAACACACCATCGTCGACAGTTGAAGATCCGCTACAACCGGAATCGACGTGCCTATCCATATTTTTTATGACTGGAAGGTGAAATGAAAACAGTGCTGATGCTGGCTGCGGTGGTGCTTTTATACGCCACTCCTCTCCTGGCCAACGAGGAAATCATTGTCGGCGGCCAAGACCAACAGGCAGTGAACCTCACTATCTACACGAGAAATCTTGCCCTGGTGAAGGACCGACGAACCATTGACCTGCCCCAGGGCGCGCATACTCTCGCCTTTCGCGAAGTGAGCGCCCAGATCAAGCCGGAAACGGCCGTGATGGAGGGCCGGGATATCAGGGTGTTGGAGCAGAATTTTGAATACGACCTCTTAACGCCCCAATCGCTGCTCCAGAAATACGTGGGTCGGGAGGTTACCCTGCGTAAGCAGCACTCGGTCAGTGGCGAGGAACGATCCGTTCAGGCCAAGGTGCTCAGCGCCGGTGACGGAGTGGTGCTGCGGGTGGGCAATCAGATCGAGACCGAGATCAACGGCCGCCTGGTCTTTCCCGATGTGCCCGATACTCTGCGCGACCGGCCCACCCTGACCATGCAGGTCGAAAGCGGCGCCGCCGGGGCGCGAGAGGTGGAGCTGACCTATCTGACCACCGGGCTCTCCTGGCGGGCCGATTACGTGGCAGAGCTCAATGCCGCCGATGATCGGCTCGATCTCAGCGGCTGGGTGACCCTGATCAACGAGAGCGGCGCCCGATATCCGCAGGCACGGCTGCAGCTGGTCGCCGGTGACGTTAACGTGGCGCCGCGGCCGATGCCGGTGCAGATGCGCGAGATGGAAGTCTTGGCCATGGCGCCGGGCCCCAAAACCATGGGAGAGGAGCCGATTTTCGATTACCATCTCTATTCTCTCGAGCGCCCGACCACCATCGGGGAAAATCAGAAAAAACAGGTGGCGCTGCTTAAGGCCAGCGGAGTGACGTGCCGGAAAGAATATCTGCTCAGGGGGCAGGAGCATTACTACCGGTCCCGCATTGGGGAAATCGGCCAGAAAATGAAAGTCGGCGTCTTTGTCGAAATGCGTAACGACAAGGAATCAGGGGGGGCTGGCCTGGCCCTTCCCGGCGGCGTGGTGCGGGTGTACAAGAAAGACAGCGGCGGCAGCCTTCAGTTCGTCGGCGAAGACATGATCAACCATACCCCGGAGAAGGAGTTGGTCAGGCTCCGCCTAGGCGATGCCTTCGACATCACCGCCGACAAAACCCAGACGGATTTCAAACAGCTAAAAGGGCCGGAATCCGCCGGTGTTCAGTATGAGAGCGAATATGCCATTCGTTTGAAGAACGCGAAAAAGGAAGCGGTCGTGGTCAAGGTGCAGGAACCGATCCCCGGTGAATGGCAGATCTTGAGAGAATCGGGCAAGCACATCAAGGAGTCCGCCCGCCTGGTTTCATGGCTGGTCACAGTGCCGCCGATGGATAGCGCCACCCTGACCTACCGGGTGAGCATCCGGAATTAACAGAGAACAGCAGAATCCGTAAAGAGAGGAACGGATCGTGCCGCCACGGCACGATCCGTTTTTTTTTGGGGGGGAGGTGTGATGAGGCGCCGACGACTGGTCAGGCGCGATCGGCCAGGGGGACGAATTTCAGGGCTGGCGCGCCGATGTAGATTTGGCGGGGACGGTAGATTTTGGTTTCGGGATCCTCCCGCATTTCCTTCCATTGGGCAATCCAACCCGGTAGCCGTCCCAGGGCGAACATGACGGTAAACATGTTGGTGGGGATGCCTAGGGCACGGTAAATGATCCCGGAGTAGAAATCGATATTGGGATAGAGATTGCGGTTGACGAACCAGGGGTCGTTGAGCACGAGTTCCTCCAGGTTGCGGGCGATTTCCAGCAGCGGGTCCTTGATGTTGAGGATGCCGAGAATCTCGTCGCAGGCATCCTTGATGATCGTGCCGCGCGGATCGTAGGTGCGGTAGACCCGGTGCCCAAATCCGGAGAGCCGGAAGGGATCGTTCTTGTCCTTGGCCTTGGCGATGTACTTCTTGTAGTCGTTGTTGTCCTTGTGAACCGCCTCGAGCATCTGGATCACCGCCTCGTTCGCGCCGCCGTGGAGCGGCCCCCACAGGGCGTTGATGCCGGCGGAGATCGAGGCGTAGAGGTTGCCGCCGGCACTGCCGACCAGTCTGACCGCAGAAGTCGAACAGTTCTGTTCGTGATCGGCATGGAGGATCAGCAGCTTGTTGAGGACGGCCACCACCTCGGGCAGGACAATGTAGGGCCTGACCGGGGTATGGAACATCATGTTGAGGAAGTTGCCGCAGTAGGACAGGTCGTTGCGCGGATACACCAGGGGCTGGCCGATGGACTTCTTGTAGGAAAACGCGGCGATGGTCCTGGTTTTCGATATGAGTCGGCTGGCCGTCATGTCGATGTTCTCCAGTGGATCGGCGCTCATTTCCGGATAGAAATTGTGCAGGGAGTTGACCACCACCGACAGGATCGACATGGGTGAGGCGTTGGGCGGAAACTTGTCGAAGAAATGGACCATGTCCTCATGGATCAGGGCGTGGTACTCGAGCAGGGTTCGGAAATTCTCCAGTTCGACTCGGTTCGGCAGCTTGTTGTGCAACAGTAGGTAGGCCACCTCGATGAACAGGCATTTCGATGCCAGATCCTCGATGGCGTATCCCCGGTAGCGCAAGATGCCTTTGGCGCCGTCGAGATAGGTGATGGTGCTGGAGCAGGAGGCCGAATTCTTATAGCCAGTATCGAAGACGGTGTAACCGGTCTGACGGAGCAGATCGCGAACATCAATGGCCTTGTCGCCCTCGATGCCGTGGATGATGGGCAACTCGTAGGTGGCGCCGTCGATGGTGAGCGCCGCAGTTGGCTCAAAAGACTTGTCGGACATGAAGTCCTCCTTCTGGAATCATGGGTACAGCGAGGCCGGATACGGGGCCGTGGTGGCCGTCGGGTGGCCGCGGAAAAAGAATGCACGGGCCTCGTTGTTTTTGGTAGAGTAACGGCAAAGAAATCCCGCTCGGTTGGTCTTCACCCGTATACGCATAACAACGCGGCACCTTATCGCATTTACTGCTGAAATTCAAGACAGGGCGCGGGCAGTGCGCGACCTGGCCAAAGAAAACGGGGCGGGCGGAAAAAGGTGTTGCGTTGCCTGACATGGAGACGAGGAAGGAAAACATGTTAGAGGATTTGGCACAAAAACGGTCGTATATTCGCGAGGCGATGGACTACGCTGTTGCCGAGGAAGATCGGGCCGAGGCCGAAGACCTGCTTGATATCTACCGCGAAGATCGGATCGGCTTGGCCCTTTTGCAGGAGTTTTACAGCTACCTGCCCGAGGCGCGGGAGGACTGGGTCAAGGAGATTCGGGTGGTCAATCGTCAATGCGGGATTTTTCTTTTGGCGGCATGTACCGCCCACGACCGGTATCTCTATCTCGTCTCCAGTGAGGGGTTGGAGTTCCAGGGGAGCATGGCCGACGGTTACCTGGCGGAAGAACTGCTCGACTTTTTCGGCTACGAGAGCAACGAGGCGTTTGCCGCGGTCTGTGCATCGCCTGAGGCGCTGGCCGTGTACGAGCCGGTGCAGATGGATGAGGATGTCTGCCCCGCCTGCCATGCGGTGACCGGGGAGTTGCACGAACTGGGCTGCCCGGTGGAGCTCTGTCCGTGGTGCGGGGGCCAGCTGGTGCACTGCTCCTGCCGCTATGACCAGCTGGGGCTGGATGCGATCAGCACCGAAGAGGAGCTGTTCCAATTCGAGGCTATTCTCGAGGAACGCGGCAGGATTCCCTATGCCCCGGAACAGCGGCCCAACTTTGCGGCCGACGGATCAGAGGGCGATTTCTGGGAATAATGCGCCGGGGCGGCGCCGGTGGGAAGCCGCCCCTGGCTGAGGCACGCCGCATGGGCCGGAAGCAACAGCCCATGCCCGCTGCGCGGGGAAAAGGACGGGCGCGCCTACTTTCTTACCTTCTGGCTCTCCAGGTAGCGGAACAGGTCCGAATCGGCGGAAAGCACCAGCGATGTGTTGTTGCTGGCGATCGACCGGTAGGTCTCCAGACTCTTCTGGAAGGCGAAGAATTCGGGGTTGGTGGCGTAGGCCTGCGCATAAATCCTTGCGGCCTCGGCATCCGCCTTGCCCCGGATCTCGATGGCTTCCCGCTCGGCGGTCGAGGTGATCTCCTGAAGCTCGCGGTCCACCCGGCCCAGTATCTCCGCCTTGCGGCCTTCACCGGTCGACCGCTTCTCGGCGGCGATTCGCTTGCGTTCCGAAATCATCCGGTCATACACCTTCAATCGGACCGATTCGATATAGTTCACCCGGCGAAACATGACATCCAACAGTTCAATGCCGTACTGCGGCGTAATTTTGGCCGCGGTATCGAGCACCATCTGGCTGATTCGATCCCGGCCCACCTTGGGCGGCACGACCATGTCCCGGGTTTGGGCCTTGGCCGCCATGTAGTCCGGGGTCCAGTCGGAGCTGCGAATGATCTCAATCAGGTCGTGTTTGTTCACCAGGTCGCGCACCGTACCGGCAATGATGTCGTTGAGCAGGGAGGCGGCTCTTTTTTCCGTGCCCACCGCCTGGAGAAACCGCAGGGGATCGACAATCCGCCAGCGGGCCGTGTTGTCCATGTAGATGAAGGTCTTGTCGATGGTCGGAATCTGGTTGGGATCGCCGTCGCAGATAAGCACCCTTTTATCGAAATACTGTACGATCTGGATGAAGGGTATTTTGAGCTTGATCCCGGCATCGGAGACCGGTTTGCCCACTGGGGCGCCGAACTGGGTGATGACAGCCTGCTGTCCTTCGGGCAGGATGAAAAAACCGTCCCAGACGGTGACGGCGGCGCCGACGATAAGAATCAGGAAAAAAAGACGAATGATTTTATCCATGGGATCGTGTCGGTTAAGGGGAAAGAAGAAACCCGGGCAGGTGATTGAAGACTCTTTGGCAACGGGCTGTTATTCCTTGGCCGAGCCGCGGGTAAGATTAAGGAGCGGCAGGATGTTCTGCTGGCTTTTGTCGATCACGTAGACCCGATCGACCTTGGGCAGAATCTCCTGCATGGCTTCGAGATACAACCGTTGCCGGGTGATCTCTTCCGCGCCCTGGTATTCCTTGACGATCGCCCTGAAGCGGTTGGTTTCGCCGGCGGCCCGGTTGGTTCGTTCGGCCGCGTAGCCGTAGGCTTCCTCGACGATCTGTTTGGCGCTGCCCCGCGCCTTTGGGATGACCTTGTTGTAGGTCTCCTCGGCTTCGTTAACCAGCCGCTTCATGTCCTGATCGGCCTCGTTGACTTCGTTGAACGCCGGTTTGACCTGCTCCGGTGGGTTGATGTCGAGGAGTTGCAGGGTGACGATATTGATTCCGCACTCCAGCCGGTCCATCTGGCCCTGCAATTCCCGCTTGGCACTGGCGGCCAGCACCTCGCGGTTGCCGAGCACGTAGTCGAAGTCCATGTTGCCGACAATTCTCCTGGTCACGGTTTCTGACGCATCGCGGACCGCCTGGGCCACATCGCGGACCTTGAACAGGAAGTTGACCGGGTCGCTGACTTTGTACTGCACGATCCAGGCGACCTCGATCACATCTTTGTCGCCGGTCAGCATCAGGGATTCCATGTCATACCCCTTGCGGTCAAAATCATATCCCTTGCGGTCAAGGGGCGTGCTTGCACTGGCGCTACGGCTACGGAACCCGAACTCCTCCTTGCGCACCTTTTCCACGTCAACCTTGGCCAAGTCTTCCACAAAGGGGATCTTGAAATGGAGGCCGGGGTGCGTGGTGCGGGTATATTGTCCAAAACGAAGGATGATGCCGACTTCACCCGGCTTGATGGTGTAAAAGCAGGTGAAAGCACCCTGGAGGATGAGGGCGGCGGCAACGATCGCCAGGATTTTGCCGGCTCCGGTGAAAAGGCCGGTCGACTTTTCGGGGGGCTGGTCCCCCTGATCGTTGCGCGGGGCGGATCCTTCCTCCTGACCGGAGAAGGTGTCCCTAATCTTCTGGATCAAGATGGCAAGAAAATCTTCCGGTCCCGCCGGTTTCTTTTTTTTGCCCCATGGTGGCTGTTCGTTCATCGGCATGGATATGGCTCCATTGGTTGTGCAGGCTGAGAGGGGCATACAGAGAATTCCCGATGCCCGACCCGTTTGTCGGAACGATGGAAAAAGGGTAAACGGGATACAACATATGCATTCGCTTTCCCTCCGTCAAACAAGATCAAACCACATTGGGCCTTTTTCCTGCCGGTCGGGCCGCTTGTCGCCGGGCAAGCCAAGGCTCTGACCTTTACGCCAGGGCCCGCATCCAGGCGGCGATAGGTGCGGCCAGCGCCAGAAGAAAGAGGGGGACTTGCCAACCCGGGGCCTGCAGATGGGCAATGAGCCCGCAGCGTTTTCCTGACCAGCCACAGGCAAGTCCGCAGGCAAAACCGAACAGATGGGCGCCGAGATCGGTGCGTACCCCTTCGCTGCCGAGAAAGGCGAGCAGTCCCGCTCCTGCTCCCAAGGGCAGCAGCAGTTCCTTGGCCGAGCGGGATGAGGAGCGCGCCAGCTGCAAGCCGGTAAGCATGCCGATGGCCGCAAAGACCGAGGTCGAAAAGCCCACTGCAAGATGGGGTTGCTGCCGCATGCAGATGTTGGCGAGATTGCCAAGTGCCCCGGTGAGAACCAGCATCAGCCAGCATTGGCCGAATCCGATCATTCTGCCAAGCAGGTGAATGACCGTGCCGCCGATGAGGCAGTTGCCCGCAAGGTGGGCGAGATCGGCATGCAGGGTCAGGGCGGTGAACAAGCGCCACCATTCCCCGTGGCCGATAACGGCGGTGCTGTCGAGGGATCCCCGGAGAAACCATGCGTTACCCGGCGTCCACGGCCCGGTTAGGTCGAAGAAGAGGGCCAGGAGCAACAGCACGGGCACTGTGGGCTGGGCCTGGGCCGACAAGGGTGAAGAAGCGGGGGGGGGACGTGATGGCCAGCGTGCATTTTCCCGGCGATACTCCCCAAGATGGAACAGGGCGTCCGGCGCATGGGCAAAGGGCACCAGGAGTTGATCGGCGTTTTGATCGGAGTGAAAGGGAATCCCGACCGCCTCCAGCACCAGCGCCAGCGATTCCATTTCGTCCGGCGTCCCTTGGGCAACCACAACCAAATCGGTCGGAGCGCCATGATCATTCAGGTTTGTCTGCATGTGAAGGCGGTTTGGCGTGGTTGAAGCCGATACCGGCGCAGACGGCGGCCGGGGCGCGGGCATTGGCCGGTATGCCTTGACAAAGGAGGAGCGGCCGTTACATTAATAGCGATTTATATAAGTGACCGTATACGGTGCTGAATGCCTTTGCAACAGCTCCGTTTCGCCCGGCGAAATTGATTCGCTGCCCGCTAACCTTCTTGATGGACGATTCATTATGCTTCTTGCATTGCTCAAACGATTGACTCCTTTCCTGCTGGTCGTGTTCACCCTGACCTTGGTCGATGCCACCTTGCTTACCCCCTCTGCCGATGCCCGGTCCAGGCCCGGGGGCCGTTCGTTCAGCAGCCCCATGCCTCAGCAGACCGCTCCCCAACCGGTTGCGCCAGGTCAATTCGGCCAGCAGCGACAGCAGCAGATGCAGCAACCGGCGGCTGGCGGCTTTGGCCGCGGTTTGATGGGCGGCCTGGTCGGCGGCGCGCTGGGTGGCCTGCTCTTCGGCAGCCTGTTCGGCATGGGCGGCAGCGGCATCGGCATCCTGCCCTTGCTGCTCTTGGGCGGCGTTGGGTATTTTCTCTATAAACGGTTCGCCAACCGGCCGTCCACGCCTTCGTCCGCCGGATACCACCAGCCACCCGGTTCCGGCGGGTTTCAGGCCGGCCAGGCTCCCTTTGGCGGTGGTTCGGTCCCGCCGGTTCCGCCCATCCGCGAAGAACGCACTGCGGAGCAGGGGCTGGCAGAAATCCGGCTGACCGATCCCAGTTTCGACGACAAATATTTTCTTGAGATCGCCTCGGATGTCTTTTTCAAGGTGCAGGCCGGCTGGATGCGCCGGGATCTGGATTCCTACCGGCATCTGCTGGGCAGTCAACTGACGGCGGAGTATGAGGACCATTTTACCCGAATGCGCGAGTCGGGGCGGATCAATAAGCTGGAGAGCATAGCCATCCGCAGGGTGGAGATTGCGGATGCCGGCAGCAGCAATGGCGAGGATTATGTTACCGTGCTGTTCACCGCCAACCTGCTCGACTATACCGTGGACGACCAAACCGGCGCCCTCATCGAGGGCAGCATGACCGAGCCGGTGAAATTTGCCGAGCAATGGACCTGGGCTCGACCGGTTCGCACCGAGGACTGGAAACTCGAAGGCATTCAGGTCGCCGAGGATTAACAAAAACAAAAATCCTGCTGGCCGCCAAAACACGGAAGCCGTCTCCCCTGTCGGGAGGCGGCTTTTTTTATTGTTGAGGAGGCGGGCAGCTCCCGGGACAGAGGCTTGCGCGGCTATCTGCGGATTGTCGCCGGGAGTTCTCGTCCACCAGCTCTTTCCCTGATCTCACAAAGTTTCTGTGCTGTTTCGCTGGAAGAGTCAAGGCGGCCTGAAAGTATCTGCCCGACACCTTTTCGAGGCAATCTGCCAAGCCGGGGTGAAGGGGCAGGCATCAAAAAAAACGTCGCGCGGCCAAGGCCGCCACGCGACGTTCGTTGCTAACAAAGCGGATAAGCGGCAAAAACCGGTTTATCGCGCGCCCAGTTTTTCGGTCAGCACCGGCAGGAACTGCTTGAGATCGGCCACCACCAGAACGTTGGCCACCTCGCCGATGGGGGCATCCTTATCGGTGTTGATGGCAACGATGAAATCCGATTTTTTCATGCCGGCCAGGTGCTGAATGGCGCCTGAAATACCGCAGGCCACGTACAATTTCGGAGTAACCGTGCTGCCGGTGGTGCCGACTTGCCGGTTGTGCTCGACCCAGCCGGCATCGACCACGGGCCGGCTGGCGCCGTATTCGCCGCCCAATGCCTTGGCTAGCGCCTGCACCATGGCCACGTTCTCGGGTTTGCCCACGCCGCGGCCGGCGCTGACGATGATCTCGGCCTTGGTCAGGTCCACACCCTCGAGTTTGGCCGCCTCGTAACCGGTACACTGCACCCTGCCGGCGGCATCGGTGTCGATCGCCACCACTGTCGGTGCGCCCTCGGGCTCACCCTCCAGGCTGAAAGCGCCCGCCTGAATGGTCAGTACGGTCCGGCCGGTGGTGGATTTGATGCTGCGCCGCAGTTTGGCGTTGCAGACCGGGACAACCGGCAGGCCGTTGTCAACGGAAATGATTTCAGAAATCTGCGCCGCCTGAAGAGCCACAGCGATGCGCGGGGCCAGATCCCAGCCGTATGACGAATGCAGAAAGACAATCTGGGCCGGTTGCTCCGTGGCAACCACGTCCAAAAGCAGTTGCCTGTGCACTGTGGGGTTGTATTCGCCATGCTTGGCCGCATCGGCCAGGTACAGGGTGCCGTTGAACTTGGGGAGTTCGCCGGCGTTGCCCACGAGGAACATGGCCGCCTCGGTCTGCTGCTGTTGAGCGAAAGCGATTAGTTGGCTATATTCAGCACGCAGTTTTCCTTCCCGGAATTCCGCCACAAGTAAGGTCTTCATGAATCTCTCCTAGGCCAAAGCAGAGGTTTTTTCTTTGAGCAGCTGAATCAGTTTGTCAGCCAATTCAGGAATCTCGCCTTCCAGCACCAGGCCGCCTCCCTTTTTTTCGGGAAAATAGCAGGCCGAGGTTTCTTGCCGGGCGTCCACTGCGGCGGGGGCGGGAAGCACAGTCCGCAACTCCTTTTTCTTGGCCTTCATGATGTTGGGCAGGGTCGGATAGCGTGGGGTATTGAGGCCCAGTTGACAGGTCAACACCACTGGAGTGGTGGCTGTGACCAGGGCCTTGCTGCCGCCCTCCAATTCGCGTTTGACCTGGATGGCGCCGGTGTTTTCATCATAGGAAAAATCGACAATGGTGGTCACTGCCGGAATGCCGAGCAGTTCCGCCACCATCACCCCGACCTGGGCGCTGCCGCGATCCTGCGACTGCATGCCGGTGAAGATGATGTCAAATAGTTCCTCTTTGGCGAAGCCGGCGATCATGGTGGCGATGGCGATCGGTTCCCGCTGGGAGGAATCCGGGTCAGCGATATGCACGCCCTTGTCGCACCCCATTGCCAGGGCTTTTTTGATGGATTCGCTCGCCTGATCCTGACCGATGCAGAGCACGGTCAGGTCGGAATTGGGGAGCTGCTCTTTCAGCCGTACCGCCTGTTCGACGGCGTATTCGTCGTACTCGTTCATCCTCCAGGCCAGATCTGCCCGGTCATACCAGGTGCCCTCGCCATTGATCTTGAATTTCGATTCCATGTCAGGAACCTGTTTGATGCAGATCAGTATGTTCATTGTGCTCCTCCGGCTATCAGACTCAACTAATGGTTTCTTCTATGCATTCTCCGAGGTTATCCGCTCAGCCAGCACCTCGGCGATATCCTTGGGACGTAACTGCTCCTCGACATTGGCGCCCTTGACGCCGTCCTCGAACATGGTCAGACAGAACGGACAGTTGGCCAGCAACTGCCCGGCCCCGGTCGCCACGGCCATCTGCACGCGTTTGACGTTAATGCGCTCGCCCAGTTTCTCCTCGGCCAGAATACGGCCGCCGCCCGCGCCGCAACAGAATGCCTGATCGCGATTTCTTGCCATTTCGGTGATCCGGCCACCCATCGACCGGATCAGCTTCCTTGGCGCATCATACATGCCGTTGTGCCGGCCAAGGTAGCATGAGTCGTGGTATGTGCAGGCAAATTCCTTGGCCTTGACCGGCAGTCTGCCGCTGGCAACCAACTCTTCGAGGAAAAGGACATGGGGAACGACCTCGATGTCGAAATCAAAATCGCGGTAGTCCTTGGTCAGGGTATTGAAACAGTGAGGGCAGGTGGTGACGATCTTTTTGACGCCATATTCCTTGATGGTTTCCACCATCTCCATGGCTAGGGTCTGGTAGAGATATTCGTTGCCCATCTTCCGCATCGGCTCGCCGCAGCATTTCTCTTCCTTGCCGAGAATGCCGACCTTGATGCCGGCGGCCTGGCAGAGCTTGACAAAGCAGGTGGCCACAGCGATGTTGCGTTTGTCGAACGAGGCGTAACATCCGACAAAATAGAGGACATCCACTTCATGGTCCTCGGACAGCGGCTTGATGCCCAAAGGTTCGATCCAGTCGCCTCGGGAGGCATAACCCATGCCCAGTGGATTGCCGTTGACCTCGGCTTGCTCCATGGCGGCCATGACCTCCTCGCCCGGGAAGTCACCCTCCATCAACACCAGATTACGCCGCATTTCGATGATTTTTCCCAGGTGCTCGATGGACGCTGGACAGATGTCCTGGCAGGCGCGACAGGTTGTGCAGGACCAGATGGCCTCACGGCCGATGGTCTCGATCAGGCCGGCATCCGGCTTGGTAAAGGCGATCTCGCCGATCTGGTTGACGACCTGCATCGGCGACAGTGGTTTGCCGGTGGCGTAGGCGGGGCACCGGTCCTGACATCGCTTGCACAAGGTGCAGGCGTCGGTGTCGAAAATATCCTTCCAACGTAAATCGCCCAGTTTATTGGCGCCAAATTCCTCCTGATCCTCATCTTCCAGGTTGACCGTGGTCAATTTGCCGATGGGACCGCGGTCGGCAAAGAAGGCGTTGGCGCTGGTGGTGAGGATATGGCGGAACTTGGTGTAGGGGAGGGCGGAGATAAAGCCAAGGGCCAGCAGGAGGTGGAACCACCATAGCCCAGTGTGCAGGGTCCGCAGCCCGGCCTCGCCCATGCCGGCCAACAGGGCGGCCACGCCCCAGCCGACCGGAGACCAGGCCGCCAATTGCGGGGCGTTGAGCTCGGTGACCGCCATGCGGGCGCCTTCGATGAGAAAACCGGTTATCAGGATGGCGAACAGCAGGCCGTGCATGAGGGCATCGTCACCTTTGGTCATCAGCCCCTGCGGTCGGACCAGGTACCGGCGCACAAACAGGCCGGCCAGCATCAGGATGGCCAGCAGGCCGGCCAGGTCAAGGGTCAGGGAGAAGAGCTTGTAGAAGGTCCCCTTGAGAAATTTGATGCCGAACAGCAGATCGGAGAAATCAGCCTGGAGGACGATCAGCACCGTGCCGATGAACAGGACAAAAAAACTCCAGAAAAAAAGTGCATGGGCCGTTCCGGCGCCCGGAACCCGGGACACCTTAGTTTGTAGGAGCATCGTCTCCAGCATGTGTTTGATCCGCTCGCGCCGCTGGTCCGTCCGGTCCAGGGGCAGCCCGAGGCGGTAGACCTTGATTCGCTTGATCAGACCGAGCGCAAAAATAACCACGGCCACCGCCAGCAGACCGTACATGGGGGCCAAGGTCGCGAACCCATGACCGACATTCCAATAAATTTCACGGGTAAACTCCATCCAGGCTCCCCCTTCCTACGCAACAACCAAAGGTGTGTTCCATGCTTTTACAGAAGAAGAGAGGCGGCTTTCGCCGTTGCTCTCTTCTTGGTAAGGCCGTTCCAGCAAGCGATGCGGCCGCCATGCGGCCGTAGGATGATTTATTTGACCAAGGCCGCGCCGATGACCACGCGCTGCACCTCGCTGGTGCCTTCGTAGATTTCGGTGATCTTGGCGTCGCGCATCATCCGCTCGACCGGGAATTCACGGGTATAGCCATAGCCGCCGTGGAGCTGCACCGCCTGGGTGGTGACCCACATGGCTGTTTCCGAGGCAAAGAGCTTGGCCATGGCCGACTCCTGGGAATAGGACAGGCCGGCGCTGGCCCTGTAGGCGGCGTTATAAATCAAGAGACGCGCGGCTTCGATCTGGGTGGCCATGTCCGCCAGTTGAAAAGACACGCCCTGAAAGGAAGCGATCGGTTTGTTGAACTGCTCGCGCTCCTTGGTATAGGCGCAGGCGGCTTCGAAGGCCCCCTGGGCGATGCCCAAGGCCTGGGCAGCGATGCCGATGCGGCCGCCGTCTAGGGTTTTCATGGCCACCTTGAACCCCTGGCCTTCCTGGCCCAGCAGGTTGTCGCCGGGGATACGGCAGTTTTCGAACACCAGTTCCATGGTGGGAGAGGAGCGGATGCCCATCTTTTTCTCCTTCTTGCCGAAGGAGAAGCCGGGGGTTCCCTTCTCAACGATGAAGGCGCTGATTCCGCGATGTTTTTCGGCGGACTTGTCGCTCCGGGCCAGCACCACGTAGGTCTCGGCCTCACCGCCATTGGTGATGAAGATCTTGGAGCCGTTTAGAATCCAGTCGTTGCCGTCGCGGGTGGCGGTGGTTTTGGTGCCGCCGGCATCGGAGCCAGCGGACGGCTCGGTCAGGCCGAAGGCGCCGATTTTCTCGCCCTTGGCCAGCGGAGTCAGAAATTTCTGTTTCTGGGCTTCGGTGCCGAACATGTAAATGGGGTTGGCGCAGAGGGAGAGGTGCGCCGACAAGGTGACGCCAGTGGAGCCGCAGACCCTGGACAGCTCTTCAACGGCGATGGCGTAGCTGATGTAGTCGGCGCCGGCGCCGCCATACTCTTCTGGAAAAACAATTCCGGTCAGACCCAGTTCGGCCAGACGGTCGAACATCAGGGCCCGGTCGAAATGTTCGGTTTCATCCCGTTCGGCAGCGGAAGGCGCGACTTCTGTCTCGGCAAAGCTTCGTACCATGTCTCGGATCAATTTCTGCTCTTCGGTCAATTGAAAATGCATGTCGTTCTCCCCCCTGGATAAATTGGTTTGTTTCTTCGGGTCCGTGACCGGCATGCATGTTGCCGCCACAGCCGAAACAGTCTATGGGTGTTGCTTCTTCGGCAAAGAGTCCGTCGGCCAGGCAGACTCCGTATCCCGGCTTGCCGGTGGGGCACGGGACGCGCCGTTTTGGGCGCAGCTCTTCCTTATTCTTGTCCTTTGATCTGCAGGTAGAGGACCGAGCCTTTGGCGCAGAGCGTCCCAGCCGCCGTCAAGGTCAGCTCAACCGTCACTTTCCGGCCCTTGATCTCGACCACCTTGCCGCGCACCTCCAGCTCCGTGTTGATCGGGGTGGGCGCCAGATAGTCCACTTTCAGGGAAGCGGTGACAAAGCGCGAGATCGGCTTGCCCTCTTCCCTGGCCTTGGCGGCCGCTGCGGTTCCGGCGCCGTGGCAGTCGATCAGCGAGGCGATCATGCCTCCGTACAGAAAGCCCGGAAAACCGCCGGTATATTTGGGGTCTGGAGTGAAGCGGCAAACCGTCTCCTCGCCATCCCAGTAACTTTTGAGATGGTGTCCCTGTGGATTGAGCCGACCGCAACCATAACAATGGGCATAGTCGTCGGGGTAATGATCTTGAAACGCCAGATCGCTCATTGTCGCTTCCTCCGTGTGTCGACCGGAACTTCCCTTCTGTCCGCGTTATTTGTAGGTATAAAATCCTTGTCCAGTCTTACGGCCCAGCCATCCGGCTTCGACATATTGCCGCAGCAAGGGGCAGGGGCGGTATTTGGAGTCGCCCAGCCCCTGGTGCAGGGTATTCATGATCGCCAAGCAGGTGTCCAGGCCGATGAGATCGGCCAGGGCAAGCGGCCCCATGGGGTGGTTCATCCCCAATTTCATCACCGTGTCGATGTCCTCTTTGGCGCCGACGCCATGATAGAGACAGAAGATCGCCTCGTTGATCATCGGTAAGAGAATGCGGTTGGCGATGAAGCCCGGGAAATCGTTGGATTGGGCCGGGGTTTTGTCCATCCGCCTGGTCAGTTCGAGGGTGATGGCCAGGGTCTCGGGCGAGGTGGCCAGGCCACAGATGACCTCCACCAGCTTCATCACCGGCACCGGGTTCATGAAGTGCATGCCGATCACCTTGTCCGGCCGCTTGGTGTGCGAGGCGATCCGGCCGATGGGAATGGATGAGGTGTTTGAGGCCAGGATCGTGCGCGGCGGGCAAATCTCTTCCAAGCCCTCGAAGATCTTGAATTTGATCGACTCATTCTCGGAGGCGGCCTCGACCACGTAATCGGCGGCGGCCATGCCCGCAAGATCGGTGGTGGCTTTGATGCGGCCGAGGATGGCATCTTTGTCGGCGGCCGCCAATTTGCCCTTGTCGACGTTGCGCTGGAGATTCTTGGCGATGGTGGCCAAGCCGCGCTCAACGAATTCCTGCTTGATGTCGTGCATGATGACGGACAGACCGCTGGCCGCCGCCACCTGGGCAATGCCGTTGCCCATCTGGCCGGCGCCTATCACTCCGAATGTTTTCACTTCCATTGTCTCTCTCCCTTCTCCTAAAAAGATATATGCATCCAGCCGGGGTCTCCGGCCGCGAAATCGGAACCTATTTGTTTGGATTGCCGATGACCATGGCCATGCCCATACCGCCGCCAATGCACATGGTGATCAGGCCGGTGGCGCAGCCGGTGCGTTGCATGTGGTGGATGGCGGTAACCATCTGCCGGGCCCCGGTGCAGCCGATCGGATGGCCCATGGAGATGCCGCTGCCCAGTTGGTTGGGCTTTTCCACATCAATGCCCAACTCCAGCATACAGCCGATGGCTTGGGAGGCGAAGGCTTCGTTGAGCTCGATCAGGTCGATGTCGGCGATGGTCTTGCCGCACTGCTTGAGAGCCTTCTGGATGGCCGGAACCGGACCGAGCCCCATGTAGGCGGGATCAAGCCCGCCGGAGGCAAAGCTCTCGATGGTGGCCAGCGGTTTGAGGCCCATTTGTTTGGCCTTGGAGCCGCTCATCATCAGGACCGCGGCGGCGCCGTCGTTGATGCCCGAGGCGTTGCCGGCCGTCACGGTGCCGTCCTTGGCAAAGGCCGGCCGGAGTTTGGCCATCTTTTCCATGGAGGTTTCCATGGGGCGTTCGTCCTGGACAAACAGCACTTCCTGCCTGCCCGCCTTCACCGGGATAGGGACGATCTCCTCCGCAAACAGGCCCTCCTTGATGCCCCGCAGGGCACGGGTATGGCTGAGCACGGCCAGGCGGTCCTGATCTTCGCGGCTGATGCTGTACATCCGGGCGATATTCTCGGCGGTGACCCCCATGTGGTACCCGTAGAAGATTTCGTAAAGGCCGTCGTAGACCATCAGGTCATACACCTCGCCAATGCCGGTGATCTCCATGCGGTGGCCCCAGCGAGCTTTGGGCAGGGCCATGGGCGTCATGGACATGTTTTCCTGGCCGCCAGCCAGGATCACCTCGGCCTGGCCGGCCATTATTGCCTGGGCGCCTAAGGCGATAGCCTTGAGGCCGGAACCGCAGACCTTGTTGATGGTGAAGGCCGGCGTTTCCTTGGCGAGTCCGGCCCGAACCATGGCCTGGCGGGCCGGATTCTGTCCCTGGCCTGCCTGGAGGACATTGCCCATGATCACTTCGTCGATGGTGATCGGTGCGGCGGCGCTCTCCCATTCGCTGGCCTTGCTTTCCAGTTCGATCAGCCCCTGGTCCTGCAACTTGTCGGGCGCAATCGCCAGCATGTCGGGACTGGCAGTCGGCCGGAGCCCGACCTTGCGTAGGGTTTCCCGCATGACGCTGGCTCCGAGCTTGACCACGGAGGTGTCTTTGAGACTGCCGCCAAAGGCCCCAACCGCTGTCCGGCTGCCACTGACAATGACCACTTCGTTCATCATATCGCTCTCCTCTCTCCGTGTTGCAGCTCAGGTATTCAGGCCACCGGTGAAGACCGGCTTGCGTTTCTCCAGAAAGGCGCCCGTTCCTTCTTTGGCATCCTGGCTGGCCAGGCAGAGGGCAAAGGCGTCCCGCTCCATGCCAAGTCCGGTGACCAGGTCGGCATTGAGTCCCTGGTTCAGGGTTTGCTTGGCCGCGCAAAGCGAGGCCTTGCCCTTGCCGGCGATCAGTTTTGCGGTCTCCCCGACCGCTGCCATCAATTCCGCAGGCGCGAAGATTTTGTTGACCAGGCCAATCTCCTTGGCTTCGGCGGCGGTCAGGTGCTTGCCGGTAAAGATCATTTCCTTGGCCTGGTTGGCTCCGATCAGGCGGGGCAAGCGCTGGGTGCCGCCAAACCCCGGGATGATGCCAAGGTTGATCTCCGGGAGGCCGAAAATCGCCTTGTCAGAGGCGTAGATGAAATCGCAGGCTAGGGCCATTTCGCAGCCACCGCCCAAGGCATAGCCGTTGACTGCGGCGATTGCCGGAATGGCGAGCCCTTGCAGCCTGCCGATGGCTTCCTGGCCGCATTGGGCGAATTTTTTTGCGCCAAGCGGGGTCAGGGAGGTTATTTCGGTGATATCGGCGCCGGCGACAAAGGCTTTTTCTCCGGAGCCGGTGAGAATGAGAACGCGGATGGTTTCGTCTTTGTTGATGCTCGCAAGGGCAGCGGCGAATTCTTCGAGCAGGATGGTGTTAAGGGCGTTGAGGGCTTTGGGTCGATTGAAGGTCAGGGTTGCAATGCCTTCGTCACAGGTAAGTTCAATGGATGTATAGGCCACCGTTTCCTCCTAGTTTGGGTGAGAAGAAAGCGCATAAAAAAAGGGCACGTGGAGGTCGCTCGCACACGAACCCCTTACCCGTTTATGACGAAAGAACGTAGCTGAAGCCTGCTTTTTTGGTGACCTCGGAGCGAACTGGGCTTCCGGTGGAATGGGTCAAAAACAGGGGACCGCAAAGTGTGTAATCTCTATTTCAAAAGTGTCGGGCTGTCAAACGTTTTTTGGCTTTTTCCGGGCTCATGTAGCTTCGGCAAAATGCCATGGAGCGCGACCGGCGCACTCTCAAAAACACGGTCAGGACGCATTGTTTTTGGCGCCCGATGCAGAGCCTGGAAAAAAAATTGCTGGAACGTGGATGATGTGCGGTCGACGCATAGTTGGTCTTGAAGGTGGGAGAGGATCAAGGGCGTCACAGGGGTGATCCGGTCTGGCTTCGAGGCCGTCTGTCTGGATGGAGGCGGTCACGCAGGGACAAAGCGGAAACAGTATGAGGCGGGCTGGTTGGCGTATACGCCTACAGGGCGATGACCGCTTCGACTTCAATGGAGGCGCCCAGAGGCAGGGCCGCCACTTGCACGGCGCTGCGCGCCGGGTAGGGATCTGAAAAATAGTGGGCGTAGACGGCGTTCACCCGCTGAAAATGGGAGATGTCGGTGAGGAAAACCGTCACTTTCACCGCCTTGTCGAGGCGGGTTCCGGCTGCTTCGGCAATGGCGGACAGATGGCGAAAAACCAGATGGGCATGATCTTCGATGCTTCCTTCCGGGATGGTTCCGGTCAGGGGATCTAGGGGAATGGCGCCGGAAGTGAACAGCAGGGTATCGGTGGCCATTGCCTGGGAATAGGGACCGATGGCGGCGGGCGCCCTGCCGGTGGTGACCGGTGTTCTCGTCGTGATTGACATGGCTCTTATTCCTTATGCTGGCGGGTGGCAATCGCCTTGGCGGCAATCAGGCCGGTCGCGGCGGCGGACACGATGTTGCCCGCCACGCCGGGGCCGTCGCCGGCGACAAACAGGCCCGAAATCGCGGTCTCAAGCTCGTGATTGGTGTCCACCTGGGTGGCGAAGAATTTGATTTCCGGGGCGTAAAGCAGGGTCTCGTCGTTGGCGACGCCGGGGATGATCTGGTTGAGCTGGTCCAGGCCGTCGACCAGGTTGGTGAGAATACGCTCGGGCAGGGCCATGGCGATATCGCCGCAGACCACGTTTTTCAAGGTCGGCTCGATGGTGCTGTTGCGGATGCGGTTCCAAGTGGAACGCCTGCCCCGCCTGAGATCGCCGTAACGCTGCAGAATCGGCTTGCCGCCGCCGATCAGGGTGGCCAGCTTGCCGATGGATTCGCCGTAGGCTTGGTTGTCTTCCACCGGATCAGTCAGCACGACCTTGGAGAGAAAGGCGAAGTTGGTGGTGTCTGATTTGCGGTCCAGCCGGGCATGGCCGTTGACACAGACAAAATTCTGGTAGTTCTCCAGAGCGACATAGCCGCCGAAATTGGTGCAGAAGGTGCGGGTCTGGTCGTCGTATTTGGCTGTGCGAATGAAAAAGGTCGGATCATAGATGATTGAACAGAGATCCTGCATGATCTCATTGTGCACTTCAACCCGAACCCCTACCTCGATGCCGCGTTGCGACATCTGGATGCCGTTGCGGCTGACAACGGCGGCGACCCATTCGGCCCCGGCCCGTCCCGGAGCCAGGATGACGGAGTCGGCGTAGTACGTGCCTTGTTCCGTCTCCACTCCCGTCACCCGGCCCTGGTGAACGAGGATATCCCTGGCCGCCTCGGCATGGTGGAAGCGGACCCCCTGCTGCTCCAAGCGGCGGACCATGGCTTCGATGTGGCGGGGCAGGTTGTCGCTCCCGATGTGTTTTTGCTTGATCAGCAACAGCTCGATGCCGTTTTTGCGTGCCTCCCTGCGGATGGTCTGGGCCTTTTCCATATCGGTGGGATAGACTTGACCGTCCATGCCAAAGCGATTGAAGATGGACTCGGTTTCGTCGATCAGGACGCTGGCGTCTGCAATGCCAAGGAATTGGGTCAGGTCGGTTTTACCCAGTTTATGGATGAAGTTGAGTTTGCCGTCGGAAAAGAGACCTGCACCGCCAATGCCGCAAAGGATGTTGCACGGCTGGCAGTGGGTACAGCCTTTCTCCCCGATCGGACAGGCGCGTTTCAGGGAAGGCTTGCCCTTTTCGATCAACAGGATGCGAAGCGGGGTGTGCTCGCTGAGGTGGTAGGCGGCGAACAGTCCGGCCGGTCCTCCGCCGACAATGATGACGTCGTAATGCTGTCCGGTGTTGGTCAGGGCCATGGCGCTCCTGCGGTTGCTGGGAAAAACGGTCCACGGGCGCGGTCGGTTGTGCATCGCGGGCATTTTGGCTGGCTGTTTTCCCGTTCTGCCATATTTTATTCAGGAAAACCATTGATTTTTCTGTGGCCTGGCAGGCGGAAAGCGGACGTTTCCTGTCCGGTTATGCGGGATTTTTTTGCAGGAGCGAGGGTTCGTGGTCGTAGCTGCCGAGTTGGAAGGCTGGAAAGAGAGAAGAAAAAAGGTTGAACCGAAAACCAGGCTGTGGTCCACTGAAGAGACAGGAGAGAGTTGTCTCTGGTGCAGCCAGACGGAAGGAATCGGAGTGCAATGAAAGACGACAGCAATCTGGTGTGGATCGACCTGGAAATGACCGGGTTGAACCCCTCGGCCGACAGGATTCTGGAAGTAGCGACGGTGGTGACCAATTCCCGCCTGGACATTCTGGCCGAGGGGCCGATCATCGCCATTCATCAGCCGGAAGATGTGCTCGCCGCCATGGACGCCTGGAACTGCAAACACCATCGCGAATCAGGCCTGCTCGAGCGGGTGCGCAAAAGCTCCCACACCTGCCTCCAGGCGGAGATCGAAATTCTAGGGTTCGTGGAACAGTGGGTAGGGCGTCGAGTCTCGCCCATGTGCGGCAATTCGATCTGGCACGACCGGCGGTTTCTTGCCCGTTTCATGCCGAAATTGGAACGCTACTTCCACTATCGCAACATCGACGTGAGCACCCTCAAGGAGCTGGCCCTGCGCTGGGCGCCGGAACTGCCCCGGTTCGTCAAGGAATGCCGGCATTTGGCCCACGACGATATCCGGGAGTCCATCGCCGAGCTCAAACACTACGGCGATTTTTTTCTCAAGAAAGAGCTTTGAGCTATCGGCAGTATCCGCCCTCTCCCGAAAAGGGAGTGCGGCGGCCCGCGTTCGCTTACTCCCCGACTTTCACCTCCCAGATTTTCTCGGCGTATTCCTTGATGGTTCGGTCGCTGGAGAATTTGCCCATTCGAGACACGTTGAGGATCGATTTCCTGGTCCAGGTGGCGCGATCAGTGTACAGCTCGCCCACCTGGCGCTGGCACTGGAGGTAGGATTCCAGATCAAGCAGCAATAGGTAGGGGTCGTTTTCATTGAGGAGGTCGTTGACCAGCGGCTGGAAGAGTTCGGTGTTGCCGTTGCTGAACACGCCATTGGCCATCGCCTCGACAATGGCCCGCACCTCGGGGTTGTTTTCGTAAATATGCCATGGCGTCCGTGACTTGCACTTCTTTTCGTATTCCGTCTCCTCGGCGGTCATGCCGAAAATAAAAATGTTCTCCGGCCCCACTTCCTCGCGGATTTCGATATTGGCGCCGTCGAGCGTGCCGATGGTCAGAGCGCCGTTGAGGGCGAACTTCATGTTGCCGGTGCCCGAAGCCTCGGTCCCTGCGGTGGAAATCTGCTCGGAGAGATCGGCGGCCGGAATGATCCGCTCCGCGAGCGAGACGCAATAGTTGGGAATGAACGCCACCTTCAGCCGGTTGCCGATGCGCGGGTCGTTGTTGACCACAGCGCCGACCGAGTTGATCAGCTTGATGATCAGTTTCGCCTTGTGATACGAAGGCGCGGCCTTGCCGGCGAAGATGATGGTTCTGGGCGTGATCTGCTCATCGGGGCAGGTGATCAGCCTCTGATAGAGGTGAATCACGTGCAGCACGTTCAAAAGCTGTCGCTTGTACTCGTGGATGCGTTTGACCTGGATGTCGAACATGGTGTCCGGGTCCACTGCGATGTGACATTCGGAGGCGATGATCTTGGCCAGCCGTTTCTTGTTGGCCAGTTTGACCTCCTGCCAACGCTGGCGGAAGGAAGGGTCGTCGCTGTAGGCCTCCAGGCTGCGCAGTTGGTCAAGATCCACGACCCAGTCGTAGCCGATTTTTTCGCCGATGAGCTGGGCCAGACCCGGGTTGCATTTGAGCAGCCACCGGCGCGGGGTGATGCCGTTGGTCTTGGAATTGATTTTCCCGGGCCACATTTCGTCGAAATTGCGGAAGAGATAGTTTTTCAGCAGTTCGGAGTGGAGCGCGGCCACCCCGTTGACCGAGTGGCTGCCGACAATGGCGAGATTGGCCATGCGCACCCGGCGCACCGGGCCTTCCTCGATCAGGGACATTTCCTGAATTTTTCGCATATTCCCCGGATAGCGCAGGGCCACCTCGTCTAAAAATCTCTGGTTGATTTCGAAAATGATCTCCAGGTGGCGCGGCAGCACCCGGCCCAGCATGTTGACCGGCCAGGTTTCAAGGGCCTCGGGCATCAGGGTGTGGTTAGTGTAGGCAAAGGTCCTGACGCAGATATTCCAGGCCTTCTCCCAGCCCAGCCCCTCGATATCGAGCAAGAGCCGCATCAGTTCGGGGATGGCGATGGCCGGGTGGGTGTCGTTGAGCTGCACCGCCACTTGGTTGGGAAAATCGTCAAAGGTGTCGTTATCCTTGCGGTAACGGCGGAGAATGTCCTGAAAGGTGGCGGCAACGAAGAAATACTGCTGCTTGAGGCGCAATTCCTGGCCCTCGCTGATATCATCGCTGGGGTAGAGCACCTTGGAGATCGTCTCGGACTTGACCTTGCTTTCCACGGCGCTGATGTAGTCGCCAGCATTGAAGGAACGCAGGTCGAGTTCGCGCGAGGCCTTGGCCCGCCACAGGCGCATGTTGATGACGTGGTCGTTGTTGAACCCAGGCACCAACATGTCGCAGGCCATGGCCATGACGATTTCGGTGTTGGCCCAGCGGGCACGAAAGCGGCCGTTCTTGTCGGCGGTGGTGGCGACGTGTCCGTAGAATTGGACCGGATACATGAACGAGGTGCGCTCATACATCCAAGGAGATCCCAGCCGCAGCCAGCTATCGGGGGTCTCGACCTGGAAGCCGTCGACGATCTTCTGGTTGAACAGACCGAAATCGTAGCGGATGCCGTAGCCGTAGGCCGGTATCTTCATAGTGGCGATCGAATCCATAAAACAGGAGGCCAGCCGGCCGAGACCGCCGTTGCCCAGAGCCGCGTCCTCTTCGCATTCCCGTAGCCGTTCCAGATCGTAGCCCAATTGCTCCACCGCCTGCGTCACCTCGTCCAGCAGGCCCATGTTGATGATGGAGTTGCCGAGCGACCGGCCGACCAAAAATTCGAGCGAGAGATAGTACACTCGCTTCTTTTTGCCGGCATAAAAGGTTTTCTGGGTGTTGATCCATTTTTCCATCAGCACGTCGCGCAGCGCGTAGGACAAGGCCCGGTAGACATCCGGGGCGCCGGCCCGGTCCGGGTCGCGGCCCTGGAAGCTCATCAGGTGGTGCTGAATGCGTTTTTTGAAGTCCTTAACACTGGTTCCCTGGAAAATGGAGGAGTAGGCATGATTACTGGCGGCGTCTACGGTCGGCTGGTCCATGGAAATCTCCTGGGGGGCAATCGGGTTGCGGGAAAATCAAATGAACGCAGAGGATGAACGACTGTCATTGTACCGGATAAACCTGTGCGCGGCAAATGAGGTTTCGGCATGGAGAGTTTTTGACGGGTCAGCAGGGGGGATGCGCCACGCAACGCGAGTGAGCGATAAGCGAAAAAACTCAGTACTGTCCGGTTAAGGACTTGCATGTATGATATCGCATATAAGCAATCCCTGCATGGTCGATTCAGTGCATCAGTGCATCCTGCTCTGGATTCATTGAGTATTTGGTTGCGTAATTGGCGGACCCGTCGAATGGAGACCGGCTCGCCGTGCTCATCATGGCAATAGGTGGCCAAAAGGATGGAGGTGATCAAGCCGGCAAGCATCTGGATCATGAGGCCATGACGGCTTATTGAGATG
>Ga0123354_10002414_pt1 | contig 24635 bp, 28 predicted proteins | sample TergutLab28metaG_2_FD_97872 | JGI IMG/M metagenome (GOLD analysis project Ga0123354, IMG submission 97872) | Labiotermes labralis P4 segment gut microbial communities from Petit-Saut dam, French Guiana - Lab288 P4 | ecosystem: Host-associated > Arthropoda: Insects > Digestive system > Gut ...
AGAAAACGTCTCGATCACCGTGAAGCTGATCTCGCCGATTGCGATGGAAGAAGGCTTGCGCTTCGCGATCCGCGAAGGTGGTCGGACGGTCGGCGCCGGTGTCGTCGCCAAGATTATTGAGTAAGAAAAACTGCGGCGCGGCGGCCTGTGTTGTTTCAGGCCGCTCGCCTTTAAAGGGCAAAACATGCAAAGCCAACGTATTCGCATTCGCCTCAAGGCGTTTGACTACAAACTGATCGATCAGTCGGCGATGGAAATCGTCGAGACGGCCAAACGCTCCGGCGCGGTGGTCAAAGGCCCGGTGCCGTTGCCGACCAAGATCGAGCGTTATGACGTTTTGCGCTCGCCGCACGTCAATAAAACGTCGCGCGATCAGTTCGAAATTCGCACGCACCTGCGGCTGATGGATATTGTCGATCCGACCGACAAGACGGTTGACCAGTTAATGAAACTGGATTTGCCGGCGGGGGTCGATGTCGAGATCAAATTGCAGTAAAATAACTATCCTTCCGAAATCGGACGGCATAGAGTAGTCAAGTTAAGGGTAGTCGGGCGGCCTGCGGGCAAGCCCATTACCTGAAGTGAGGGGTCGGTCAATTGTAACCGGCGCCCGGGAAACCGGGTTTTTATATAAGAGGAAGACATGAGCCTTGGACTTGTGGGTCGCAAGATCGGCATGACCCGTGTCTTTACCGACGACGGCGCTGCCGTCCCGGTAACGGTGCTGGATGTTGCCAACAACCGCGTCACCCAGATCAAGACGCCCGAAACGGACGGTTACGCCGCCGTGCAGGTGGCTTTTGGTCGGCGGCGGGCGACGCGCGTTACGAAGCCGCTGGCTGGGCATCTCGCTAAAGCGGGTGTCGAAGCCGGTGAGATGATGAAAGAATTTCCGGTGACGCCGGAAGAACTCTCGAAATTCAAGCTAGGCGACGTGGTCGCCGTCGAGGCCGCTTTTGCGGTCGGTCAACTGGTCGATGTGACCGGCGTGACCAAAGGGCGCGGTTTTTCGGGGGCGATTCGTCGTCACAACTTCAGTTCCAATCGCGCCTCGCACGGTAACTCGGTGACGACTCGCGCGCCCGGCTCGATCGGGATGGCGCAAGACCCGGGGCGCGTGTTTCCGGGTAAGCGCATGCCGGGACATTACGGCAGCGAGCAACGGACAGTGCAAACCTTGAGCGTCGTGCGCGTGGACACCGAGCGTGGCCTGTTGCTGCTCAAAGGTTCGGTGCCCGGCTCGGAAGGCGGTCACATCGTCGTGCGCCCGGCAGTCAAAACGCCGGCCAAGAAAGGAGCGTGATGATGGAACTCCGACTGATTAACGAACAGGGACAGAAAACGGCGACCGTCGCCGCTTCTGATGCGCTGTTCGCGCGTGAATACAATGAAGCGCTGGTGCATCAAGTCGTCGTGGCTTATCAGGCCAACGGTCGGCAAGGCACGCGGGCGCAAAAAGCGCGCGGCGACATCAACAAGTCGCACAAAAAACCTTGGCGGCAAAAAGGAACCGGTCGCGCTCGCGCCGGTCAGGCCAACAGCCCGCTGTGGCGGGGCGGCGGCAAGATTTTTCCGAGCATGCCCGACGAAAATTTCTCGCAGAAAGTCAACCGCAAAATGTATCGCGCCGGAATGGCGGCGATTCTGTCGCAACTGGTGCGTGATGAGCGTTTGAACGTGATCGAAACGATGGCGGTCGATACGCCGAAGACGCGGCAACTCAACGGCAAGATGAAAGATTTGGGGCTTTCCGGCAAGATTCTGTTGGTGGTCGATCAGTTCGACGAAAACCTCTACCTGGCGTCGCGCAATCTGTCGGACGTGCTGGTGCTGATGCCGCACGAAGTCGATCCGGTCAGCCTGTTGCGTTTTAACCATGTGGTGATGACCAAAGCGGCCGTTACCCAATTCGAGGAGATGCTGGGATGAGCGCCGCGCCAGTCGTAAAAACACCCAAATACAATCCCGATCGGTTGATGACGCTGATTCTGGCGCCGGTCGTTTCCGAAAAGGGAACGTATGTGGCTGACACGCACGAACAAGTGATTTTCCGTGTCGTCAACGATGCCACCAAGCCGGAAATCAAGGCGGCAGTCGAATTGTTGTTCAAGGTCGAAGTTGAAAGCGTGTCGGTGCTCAATGTGCACGGCAAAGAAAAGCGCTTTGGCCGGACGGTGGGTCGGCGGCGGGGCTGGAAAAAAGCCTACGTCAGCCTGAAACCGGGTCAGGAAATCAACTTCGCGCAGGAGGCCTGATCATGGCAGTGATTAAAATGAAACCGACTTCGGCGGGTCGCCGCGGTCAGATCAAAGTGGTATCGCCGGAGCTGCATAAAGGGCGCCCGGAAGCGTCACTGGTCGAAAGCCAGAAGCGCGGTTCCGGTCGCAACCATCATGGACGGATCACGTCGCGTCACAAGGGCGGCGGCCACAAGCAACACTATCGCATCGTCGATTTCCGTCGCAACAAAGACGGCATCGCCGGTAAAGTGGAGCGGCTCGAATACGATCCGAACCGCAGCGCCCATCTGGCGTTGCTGTGTTACGCCGACGGCGAGCGTCGCTACATCATCGCGCCGCGCGGCGTGGCGGTTGGACAAACACTGTTCTCCGGCGCCGATGCGCCGATCAAGGCAGGCAACGCGCTGCCGGTGCGCAACATTCCGGTCGGCACGACGATCCACTGCATCGAGATGCAGCCCGGCGGCGGCGCCAAACTGGCGCGTTCGGCTGGCGCCTCGGTACAACTGCTGGCGCGCGAAGGCAACTACGCGCAACTGCGGTTGCGCTCCGGTGAAATCCGCAAGGTGCATGTGAATTGCCGTGCCACCATCGGCGAAGTCGGCAACGGCGAGCACAGCTTGCGGCAGATCGGCAAGGCCGGCGCCAACCGCTGGCGCGGCATCCGTCCGCAGACCCGCGCGATTGCGATGAACCCGGTCGATCACCCGATGGGTGGTCGCGGTAACGGCGGCGGTGGCCGTCACCATCCGAGATCGCCGTGGGGTCAACCGGCCAAGGGTTATAAGACACGTAGCAACAAGCGCACCGATACGATGATCGTTCGTCGTCGGCACGCGGCGAAAGGGTAATCACACATGGCACGCTCAATCAAAAAAGGACCGTTCGTCGATGAGCATCTGATCAAGAAGGTCGATGCCGCGCGTGAAAAGAACGACAAGCGACCGATCAAAACCTGGTCGCGCCGCTCGACGGTGACGCCGGATTTTGTCGGCTTGACCATTGCGGTGCATAACGGGCGCCAGCATGTGCCGGTGTATGTGACCGAAAACATGGTCGGCCACAAACTGGGCGAATTCGCGCTGACGCGAACATTCAAGGGGCACGCTGCTGACAAGAAAGCAGCTCCTGCCGCGAAGAAGTAAAGGAACTGGAACCATGGGAACCACAGCAGTTTTGTACGACGTACGCCTGTCGGCTCAGAAGGGCCGGCTGGTGGCCGACCAGGTTCGAGGTTTGCCGGTAGCGCGGGCGCTCGACGTTCTGGCGTTCAGCACCAAGAAAGGCGCGCGCATCATCAAGAAAGTGCTCGAATCGGCGGTTGCCAATGCCGAGCACAATGATGGCGCCGATATCGACGAGCTTCGCGTTGAAACGATTTATGTCGATAAAGCGACCACGATGAAGCGCAGCAGCCCGCGCGCCAAAGGCCGCGGCAATGTGATCGGCAAACAGACTTGCCACATTCGCGTGATCGTCGGCGACGGCAACGGGAAAGGCGCATAAGGAACCGATATGGGACAGAAGATTCATCCGACCGGATTTCGTCTGGCAGTAACGCGGGATTGGGCTTCGAGCTGGTACGCCAACAGCAAAGCCTTCGCGCCGACGCTGATTCAGGACATCAAGATTCGGGAATATCTTAAAAGAAAACTGGCGCACGCTTCGGTTTCAAAAATAACCATCAAGCGTACCGCCAAGAGCGCCAAGATCACCATTCACAGCGCTCGTCCGGGCGTCGTGATCGGCAGAAAAGGCGAGGACATTGATGTTTTGCGCGCCGACATGCGTCGCGTCGTCGGTGACCAGGCGGTTGAAGTCGGCATCGAAGAAGTGCGCAAGCCGGAAGTCGATGCGACGCTGATCGCCGCCTCGATTGCCCAGCAACTGGAAAAACGGATCATGTTCCGTCGCGCCATGAAGCGGGCGATGCAGAACGCGATGCGTCTGGGCGCACAAGGCATCAAGGCGATGAGCGCCGGTCGATTGAACGGCGCCGAAATTGCGCGCAGCGAGTGGTATCGCGAAGGACGGGTGCCGTTGCACACGTTGCGCGCCAACATCGATTACGGGGTGGCCGAAGCGAAAACGACTTACGGCATCATCGGAATCAAGGTTTGGGTTTTCAAGGGCGAAATGATGGCGCACAACGCCGAACCGGCTGCGGCCCCCGCGCCGGCTCCGGAAGCGCCGAAGCGGCCACGTCGTTCAGGAGCGAAGAGCAATGTTGCAGCCAGCTAGAAGAAAATACCGTAAAGAGCAGAAAGGCCGCAACCGTGGCCTCGCCACGGTGGGCGCCAAAGTCAGCTTCGGCACTTTTGGCCTGAAGGCCACTACCCGCGGTCGTTTGACGGCGCGCCAGATCGAAGCGGCGCGGCGAGCGATGACCCGTCACATCAAGCGCGGCGGCCGGATCTGGATTCGGGTGTTCCCGGACAAGCCGATTTCGACCAAGCCGGCGGAAGTGCGGATGGGTAGCGGTAAAGGCAATCCCGAGTACTATGTGGCGGAAATTCAGCCGGGCAAAGTGCTCTACGAAATGGACGGCGTCGATGAGGCGCTGGCGCGGGAAGCGTTCGCGCTGGCCGCTGCCAAGCTGCCGTTTCGGACGGTGTTCGTGCATCGTCTGATCGGCGGTTGACGAGAGAGGTTTTCGATGAAAAAGGACGCAAAGAAAACGCTGCGGGAGAAAGCCCCGGAAGCGTTGCAAAAAGAGCTGCAGGCGCTGTTGAAAGAGCAGTTCAACCTGCGCATGCAATTGGCGACCCAGCAGCTTCAGAATCACCAGAAGATGAAGTTCGTGCGCCGCAATATCGCGCGTGTGCGGACTTTCCTGAGCCAGAAAGCGGAGCAAGTATGACGCAGACAGATCAACAAGACGTAATGGCCAAGAAGCCGCTGATTGCGACATTGAGCGGTCGGGTGGTGAGCGACAAGCGGGACAAGACGGTCACCGTGCTGGTCGAACGGCGGGTGAAACATCCGCTGTACGGCAAAGTGGTGATCCGCTCGTCCAAATACCAGGCCCATGATGAAGGCAATGAGTGCAAGCTCGGCGACCTCGTGGAAATCAAGGCGTCTCGCAAGATTTCCAAGACGAAAGCATGGACGGTATCGACGGTGCTTGAAAAAGCATCAGCGGTTTAACGAAAAAAAGGATGGCAGGGCTTGCCTTAATCGGCGCGCTCTGCCATAATACACAGCTTACCTTTTCGCGGCGCTGATTTTAGCTGCGCCGCAGTTCCCCTTGACGGGGTCCAAGACTGGCTGTCGCTTGGCGGCAGGTTAAGTTGGAGAGAGTGGATCATGATTCAAATGCAAACGGTGCTGGACGTTGCCGACAATACGGGCGCGCGTTCGGTGATGTGTATCAAGGTGCTGGGCGGCAGCAAGCGTCGCTACGCCGGTGTCGGCGACATCATCAAGGTGAGCATCAAGGATGCGGCGCCGCGCGGTCGCGTCAAGAAGGGCGAAGTGTACAGCGCAGTCGTCGTGCGGACGGCCGCCGGCGTGCGTCGCGATGACGGTGCGCGGGTGCGTTTTGATTCCAACGCCGCCGTGCTGTTGAACAACAAGCTGGAACCGATCGGAACCCGTATCTTCGGACCGGTAACGCGCGAGCTGAGAACCGAGCGATTCATGAAAATCGTATCGCTGGCGCCGGAAGTGATTTAAAGAGGCCGACATGCTCAAAATTCGTAAAGGTGACCAGGTGGTGGTAATCACCGGTCGTGACAAAGGCAAGCGGGGTGAAGTTGCCGAAGTGCTCAACAATGATTATTTGCTGGTCAACGGCATCAATCAAGTCAAGCGCCATACCCGTCCCAACCCGATGAAAAATCAACCGGGCGGTATTCTCACCAAAGAAGCGCCGATCCATGTTTCCAATGTGGCGATCTGGAATGCGGCGACGAAAAAGGCCGACCGCGTGGGTTTTCGCATGATCGAAGTTTCGGGAGAGAAGCCCCGCAAGGTGCGTTTCTTCAAATCGAACGGCGAGCAGTTGGCAAGCTAAGGAATAGAGGATAACGATGGCTCGTTTGCATGAATATTATCGGAAAGAAGTAGCGCCCGCGCTGATGAAGCAGTTCGGTTATAAGTCGGTGATGGAAGTGCCGCGCTTGACCAAGATCGTGCTGAACATGGGTGTGGGCGAAGCGGTAGCGGACAAAAAAGTTCTGGAGAACGCCGTTGCCGATTTGCAGAAAATCGCCGGACAAAAACCGGTGGTGACCAAGGCGCGCAAGGCGATTGCCGGCTTCAAGATTCGGGAAGGTTATCCGATCGGTTGCATGGTGACGCTGCGTCGCGAAAGAATGTTTGAATTCTTTGATCGGCTGGTGACGATGGCGCTGCCGCGGGTGCGTGACTTTCGCGGCGTTGGCGGCAAGGGTTTCGACGGTCGCGGCAACTTCAACATGGGCGTCAAGGAACAAATCATTTTTCCGGAAATCGAGTACGACAAGATCGACGCGTTGCGCGGCATGAACATTACCGTGGCGACGACGGCGAAGACCGATGCCGAAGCGAAAGCATTGTTGGCGGCGTTCAAATTCCCGTTCAGGGGCTAAAGAGTTATGGCGAAATTGTCTTTGATCAACCGCGACCAGAAGCGCATGAAGCTGGTGGCGAAATTCCAAAAAAAGCGCGCAGCCCTGATGGCAATCATTCAGGACAGCAAGGTTTCCGAAGAGGAGCGTTTCGAGGCGCGTTTGAAATTGCAGCGACTGCCGCGCAACGCCAATCCGACACGTTTGCGGAATCGTTGCGCGTTGACCGGGCGTCCGCGTGGCGTGTTTCGTAAATTCGGACTGGGTCGCAGCAAATTGCGCGAGTACGCGATGAAGGGGGAAATCCCCGGCATCGTCAAGGCCAGTTGGTAACGAGGTGATGCATGAGCATGACTGATCCAATCGCGGATATGTTGACCCGTATCCGTAATGCACAAATGGTAGAGCGGGCGACGGTAGAAATGCCTTCTTCCAAAGTCAAAACCGCCATCGCCAAAGTGTTAAAAGACGAAGGTTATATCGAAGATTTCCGGGTGATCGGCGAATCGATCAAGCCTGTTCTGGAAATTGCGCTGAAGTATTACGCGGGGCGGCCGGTGATCGAAAAGATCGAACGGGTGTCGCGACCGGGGTTGCGCATTTATCGCGGCAAGGGAGATATTCCGCCGGTGATGAACGGTTTGGGGATCGCGGTGGTCTCAACCTCGCGCGGCGTGATGACTGATCGCAAAGCGCGCGCTGTCGGTATCGGCGGCGAAGTGCTGTGCATCGTGGCTTAAGGAGAGAACACCATGTCACGTATTGCGAACAGTCCGGTGGCCGTGCCCGATAAAGTCGAGGTGACGCTGGGCGCCGAGCAGATTACGGTCAAAGGTCCGCTGGGCACTTTGACGCAGCGTCTTGCCGATGGCGTGTCCGTCGAAAAAGACGGCAACAAGTTGACTTTCAAGATGTTGAAACCGGAAGCGCATGCGATGTCAGGCACGTTGCGCGCGCTGGTGGCGAATATGGTGAAAGGCGTCACGCAAGGGTTTGAGCGCAAATTGACGCTGGTTGGCGTCGGTTTCCGCGCCCAACTGGCGGGTGATGCGCTGAACCTGTCGCTCGGTTTTTCGCATCCGGTGGTTCACAAGCTGCCGGAAGGCGTCAAAGCCGATCTGCCGCAGCCGACGGAAATCATCATCAAGGGGATCGACAAACAGAAAGTGGGTTTGTGCGCTGCCAACATCCGCGCGTATCGTCCGCCCGAGCCGTACAAAGGCAAAGGGGTGCGCTACGCCGACGAGCGCGTGATTCTGAAAGAAACCAAGAAGAAGTAACCGGCAAGATTAGTCTTGCATGTTGAACGAGGTCAGGTATGGATAAAAGAGAAGCTCGACTGCGCCGCGCCCGCAAAACCCGGGTTCGTATCGCCGAGCAGTGTATGACGCGGTTGGTGGTGTATCGCTCCAATGCGCACATTTACGCGCAGATCATCGCGCCGACCGGCGATCGCATTTTGGCGAGCGCCTCAACGGCGGAAGCGGGCGTGCGCTCGTCGCTGAAAAACGGCGGCAACCGCGCGGCGGCAACCGAAATCGGCAAGCGCATTGCCGAGCGGGCGAAAGCGGCCGGCGTGGAAACAGTGGCGTTTGATCGCGCCGGTTATCGTTTTCATGGCCGCGTGCAGGCGCTGGCAGAGGCGGCTCGTGAAGCCGGCCTCAAGTTCTAAAGGCGACGGATATGGCGAAGCAACAACAGCAGCAACAGGTAGCAGACGAGCGCGGCGACGGCTTGCGCGAAAAAATGGTCGGCATCAATCGGGTCACCAAAGTGGTCAAGGGCGGCCGCATCATGGCGTTCGCGGCGTTGACCGTGGTGGGCGACGGCGATGGTCGGGTCGGCATCGGCAAAGGCAAATCGAAAGAAGTGCCGGTGGCTGTGCAGAAGGCTTTGGAACAAGCCCGTCGCAACATGATCAAAGTCAACCTGAAGAAGGGCACTTTGTACCATCCGGTGGAAGGCCGTCACGGTGCCACGCGCGTGTACATGCAGCCCGCTGCCGAAGGTACCGGCATTATCGCCGGTGGCGCCATGCGCGCAGTGTTCGACGTGGTGGGCGTGACCAACGTATTGGCGAAGTGTCACGGCTCGACCAACCCGTACAACATCGTGCGGGCGACGCTGGATGCGTTGAAGGCTTGCAATACGCCGGCGGAAGTGGCCGCCAAACGCGGCAAGACCGTCGAAGAAATCCTGGGAGCGTAATCATGGCGGCGGAAAAGAAAGTGAAAGTGACGCTGGTGAAAGGTATCGCCAGAACGCGGAAAGACCATCGGGAAACCGTGCGCGGCTTGGGACTGAAGTGGACCAACCACACGGTGGAACTGATCGACACCCCGTCGGTGCGCGGCATGATTAACAAAGTGAGCTACCTGCTCAAAGTGGCGGAGTAACGGCGAGAAGCGAAAGCATCATCGACGTTGACAGGTTCGGAGAACACCATGTATCTAAATACAATTCAACCGGCAGAAGGCTCAAAGAAGTCGCGTCGCCGCGTCGGTCGCGGGATCGGCTCGGGGCTGGGAAAAACATGCGGACGCGGCCACAAAGGCCAGAAATCGCGTTCGGGCGGTTTCCACAAAGTCGGTTTTGAAGGCGGACAAATGCCGTTGCAGCGTCGTTTGCCGAAGCGCGGCTTCGTGTCGATGTACCGCGGCGATGTGGCCGAAGTTCGGCTGACCGATCTGGCGCGTTTGCCGGTCGAAGAAATTGATTTTTTGACGATCAAGTCAGCAGGATTGCTGACCTCGGCGGTGAAAGCCGTCAAAGTGATCAAGTCGGGAACGATCGACAAAGCCATCAAGCTGTCGGGTGTTCTGGTGACGAAGGGTGCGAAGGAGGCGATCGAAGCAGCGGGCGGTAGCGTGACGCTGATCGAAGCGCCGAAGGCTTCGGATTCGCCGAAAAAGGCGAAGAAGAAATAACGTGCACAACGCACAGTAAACCGGTTCAGGAGTTTTCTTGGCTACGCTCAATCCGGCTGCGAAAAGCGGTAACAAATACGGCGACTTGGCAAAGCGCTTGTGGTTCTTGCTGGGCGCGTTGATCGTGTTCCGGATCGGGACGCACATCCCGGTGCCCGGCGTGAACGCGGCGGCCCTTGAAGAATTGTTCAAGGGCAACGAAGGCGGCCTGCTGGGAATGATGAACCTCTTTTCGGGCGGCGCGATGCGGCGCTTCTCGATCTTGACGCTGGGGGTGATGCCTTACATCACGGCGTCGATCATCATGCAGTTGTGCGCGGCGATGGTGCCGTCGCTGGAAGCGCTCAAGAAAGAGGGCGAAGCAGGTCGGCGCAAGATCACGCAGTACACCCGCTATTTGACGGTTTTGCTGGCATTCATTCAAGGCGTCGGCGTGGCAGTGGCTTTTGAAGGCATGCAGAATCTGGTGCTGTCGCCGGGCTTCAGCTTCCGGATGATGTGCGGCATCACGCTGGTGACTGGTACGATGTTCCTGATGTGGCTCGGCGAACAAATCACCGAGCGCGGTTTGGGCAACGGGATTTCGCTGATTATCTTTGCCGGTATCGTTGCCGGTTTGCCGGACGCGATCGGCAGAACGCTGACTAACGTCAGTACCGGCGCGTACTCGATTCCGCTGGCGCTGGCAATCGCGATCGGCGTGGCGCTGGTCACCGCCGTGGTGGTGTTCTTCGAACGGGCGCAGCGCAAAGTGCTGGTGCAGTACGCCAAGCGTCAGGTCGGCAACAAGATTGCGCCGGCGCAAAGCTCGTACTTGCCGTTCAAGCTCAACATGTCGGGCGTGATTCCGGCGATTTTCGCGTCGTCGATCATCATGTTCCCGGCGACGCTGGCGCAGTTGTCGGGAAACAGCGAAAACACTTTCGCCTATTTCCTGAAAGATATGTCGGCGATGCTGTCGATGGGACAGCCTTTGCATGAGATTTTGTACGCGGCGGCGATCATCTTCTTCTGCTTTTTCTATACGGCGTTGCAGTACAACCCGAAAGATACGGCAGACAATTTGAAGAAGAGCGGCGCCTTGATTCCGGGCTATCGTCCGGGTGAGCACACTGCGAAGTATCTCGAAAAGATCATGATGCGGTTGACGTTGCTGGGATCGATCTACTTGGTGGTCGTTTGCTTCATCCCGAACTTCTTGATCGCGTGGAAGAATGTGCCGTTTTATTTCGGCGGCACCTCACTGCTGATCGTGGTGGTGGTGACGATGGATTTCATGACGCAGGTGCAGGCGTACCTGATGTCGCAGCAGTATGAGAGTTTGTTGAAGAAAGCCAACTTCAAGGGCGGAGCCTTTCGCTGATGGCCAAAGAAGACACCATCCAGATGCAGGGTGAGGTCATCGAAATGTTGCCGAACGCAACGTTTCGGGTGAAGTTGGAGAATGGCCATGTGGTACTGGCCCATATCTCCGGCAAGATGAGGATGCACTACATCCGTATTTTGCCCGGCGATAAGGTGACCGTGGACATGACGCCGTACGATTTGACGCGAGCCAGAATTACTTTCCGGACCAAGTGAGATCGTGCTAGGCAGCCCGCCGGAAACGGCGGATAACGAAAATGTGAGAGTGTGAGAGCCAACCATGAAAGTCGTAGCTTCAGTCAAGAGAATTTGCCGAAAGTGCAAGATCATTCGGCGCAATCGCGTTGTACGCGTTATTTGTGAAGACCCGCGCCACAAGCAGCGGCAAGGTTAATGAATTTTGATCGGATAGGGTAAAAAGATGGCGCGTATAGCTGGCGTAAACATCCCCAACCACCAACATGCGGAAATCGCGTTGACCGCGATTTACGGCATTGGCCGTTCGCGCGCAAAAGATATTTGCGCGGCGGCGGGAATCAGCGGCTCGACCAAGGTCAAAGACCTGGGCGATGCCGAAATGGACAAACTGCGTGAACTGATTACCCAGTTCGCGGTAGAAGGCGATTTGCGTCGTGAAGTCACGATGAGCATCAAGCGGCTGATGGATCTCGGTTGTTACCGAGGGGTTCGTCATCGTCGCGGCCTTCCGGTGCGCGGCCAGCGGACGCGGACCAATGCGCGCACGCGCAAAGGCCCGAAAAAAGGTCGCACGGTTGCTGGTAAAAAGTAATTCGATATTGAGGAACCTCTGATGGCACAAGCCTCCAAGAATACAGCGCGTACCCGCAAGAAAGTCAAGAAGAACATTTCTGAAGGTATCGTGCACGTTCACGCTTCATTCAACAACACGATCATCACCATCACCGACCGCCAGGGCAACACGTTATCGTGGGCAACCTCCGGCGGCGCTGGTTTCAAGGGATCGCGTAAATCGACGCCGTTTGCGGCGCAGGTCGCGGCGGAAGCTGCCGGCAAGGCGGCGCAGGAATGCGGTGTGAAAAACCTTGAAGTGCGGATCAAAGGGCCTGGCCCTGGCCGCGAATCTTCAGTGCGCGCGCTGAACGCGCTCGGCCTGAAGATTACTTCGATTTCGGACGTCACACCGATACCGCATAACGGCTGTCGTCCCCCCAAGCGCCGTCGTGTTTGATGCGACGGAAGTTTTTCATTTTTATTTTTGCATAGGATAGCAAGTGGCTCGTTACCTCGGACCCAAATGTAAGCTGGCGCGACGGGAAGGCACCGACCTTTTCCTGAAAAGCGCGCGTCGCTCGCTCGACTCCAAGTGCAAGCTCGAAGCCAAACCCGGACAACACGGCCAGAAATCTGGCGCGCGTACCTCCGACTATGGCACGCAGCTGCGCGAAAAACAGAAAGTACGCCGTATCTACGGCCTGCTCGAACGTCAGTTCCGGTTATGTTTTGCCGAAGCGGCGCGTCGTCAAGGCTCGACCGGCGAAAATCTTTTGAAACTGCTCGAATCCCGTTTGGATAACGTCGTCTATCGAATGGGTTTCGGCTCAACCCGCGCCGAAGCGCGCCAATTGGTCACGCACGGCACCATACTGGTCAACGGCAAACGCTTGAACGTGCCCTCGGCGCGTCTCAAGGCGGGCGATGTCATCGCCGTCGCGGACAAAGGCAAATCGCAACTGCGGATTCAAGATGGCCTGCAACTTGCCGAAAAAATGGGATTCCCATCATGGGTCGAAGTTGACGCAAAGAAAATGACGGGGCTTTTCAAGAGCGCGCCGGATCGCTCCGAGTTTGGACAAGACATTAACGAAAACTTGATCGTCGAGCTTTACTCGAAGTAATCGGTTTTTTTGCTTTACCGTTTTGTATAAAGGTATCCCCATGCTGAGCAATGCTTTGTTAAAACCACGCATCATCGACGTACAGAATATGTCACCCTTTCACGCGCGCGTGGTGATGGAGCCGTTCGAGCGCGGGTACGGCCATACGTTGGGAAATGCGTTGCGCCGTGTCCTTTTGTCTTCGATGCCGGGATTCGCGCCGACGGAAGTCAAGATCGAAGGCGTGCTGCACGAATATTCAGCGCTTGACGGCGTACAGGAAGACGTGGTCGATATTCTGCTCAACCTGAAAGGTGTCGCTTTCAAATTGCAAGGCCGCACCAGCGTGACCTTGCGCCTCGCCAAAGAAGGCGAGGGCGCGGTGACGGCAGGCGATATCGAGTTGCCGCACGACGTTGAGATCATCAATCCTGAGCATGTGATTGCACATCTGACCCAAGGCGGCAAAATCGAGATGGACATTCGCGTCGATAAAGGACGCGGCTACCAGCCCGTGATTGCCCGCGAAAAATCAGAGAGCAGTCGCTTGATCGGCAACATCCTGCTCGATGCGTCGTTTTCGCCGGTGCGCCGAGTCAGCTATGCCGTTGAGAGCGCGCGCGTCGAACAACGCACCGACCTCGACAAACTGATTCTCGAAATCGAAACCAACGGAGTGATCGAGCCGGAGCAAGCCGTGCGTGAAGCCGCCTGCGTGCTGGTCGATCAACTGTCGGCGTTTGCCGAACTGAGCGGCAGCGACAAACCGGTTGACGAATACGGCATGCCGCAAGTCGATCCGGTGCTGTGCTTGCCGGTGGACGATCTCGAACTCACCGTGCGTTCAGCCAACTGCTTGAAGGCTGAAAACATCAACTACATCGGCGACCTGATTCAGCGTACCGAAACCGAACTTCTCAAGACGCCGAATCTGGGACGCAAATCGCTTAACGAAATCAAGGAAGTTCTCGCCACGCGCGGACTTTCACTGGGGATGAAGCTGGAAAACTGGCCGCCCGTCGGCCTGAGCCGTCCGTAACCAGAGCACACGATAAAAAAGGAAACAGACCATGCGCCACCGTCACGGCCTACGAAAACTGAACCGCACCAGCTCGCACCGCTTGGCGATGCTGCGCAACATGACCAACTCGCTCTTTCTGCACGAAGCGATTCGGACCACCTTGCCCAAGGCCAAGGAACTGCGTCGCGTTGCCGAACGGCTCATCACCCTCGGTAAAACGCCGACGCTGGCGAATCGTCGTCTGGCGTTTGCCCGTTTGCGCGATCGAGACATGGTCACCAAACTTTTTGATGAACTGGGACCGCGTTATCAAGCGCGCCCGGGCGGCTACCTGCGAATCCTGAAATTCGGTTTCCGGGTAGGCGACGCCGCGCCGATGGCGCTGGTCGAGCTCGTTGGCCGCCCGCAATCGCAAGAAAGCGCCGGCGAAGAAACGGCAGCGTAAGCGGCCACAACCAACAACGATCATCAACGGTGATCGGCCGCAAACGAAGAGGCTTCGATTTCAGAAATGAATCGAAGCTTTTTTCAATGAAAGTCTCTGAGAGTATCAGGAGCTGACTTGTTTCCAAAGACGGCTTCGTGCCCAATGCCGAAGTTGCTATTCGTATCGCGGTGGCGGTGTGGGAACCCATTTACGGCGTTGCCAACATCGAACACGAAGTCATCAGTGAATCCGGTTCATCGCGCTCACCTCTGCCGCTGCTCGTAATTACTGGAATGGCGCTTATTGCAGCGCGTCGTCATGAATAGTCAATCCAGCATCGCTCTCAGAAAACATCATGAGGCTTCATGCGCGCATCTTCCTCACAGCCTTGAGGGTAAATCTGTTTTCCTTCCTGATAGAAACTCAAACAATATACCGCCTTTTCATTTTGGCGGAACACAGGCGCGCCAATTTGGTATAAGGCAAAGCCGGATGCTTAAAAAACACTTATTTAACATTTATTAACATATTATGACCTAAAAACTATTGACAACAGGATTGTAAGTATTTACTCTACGTACCTTAAAGTAACGGGCAGTGATTTTCTGTAACCGTTGCATCTCAAGCGCTTTTGCAAGCGCGTCTGTTTCAAACACTTTCGTTTCAGCCAATGGGGGCATTCGGAAAAGGCAAAAACATGCCTCATTCCGAGTGAGGCCGCATCTTGTTGTGTATTTTGTTGTTCATTTTTTGGATATACGAGGGAATCAACATGCGTTCGTTGCTAAAAGGAATCATCGCGTCTTTACTTGGGATCATCGGCCTAACCGTTGCTTTATCAGCCCATGCCGCTCCCGACTACACCATCGAACGCCTCAGCCTTTTCATCTACGACGGAACCAACAGCTACGAAGATCGCCGCCTTCCCACTGTCGTCAGCAACCTTCCTGCAGGGTTGACCGTTACCTTCAATGAAGTCATCGCCGCCAATCAAGATCGCACTTGGACATGGACATTTCGCAACACCAATGCCGCCGCACTGACCAACCTGCGCGTTACCGGCTTCGTTGATCCCGACCTCTCCGCCACGACAAACACCTACTTCAACGAATACGGCGAGATCATCGCCCTGTCCGCGCCCGCCGGATACATTGCCGCCGACCGATGGGAAATCGGCGAACCGGGTTATTTGACCGGCGATCTTCTGCCTCGCGCCGCCGAAGGCAACCTGAACAACGTGACGACGCTTACCGCCGCCAACCTCGACGATGCCGCCATGGCGCTGTCGCTGCCGATAGGCACCCTCGAACCCGATCAAACCCTGACCGTCACCGCGACCCTGAGTGCAACGGGAATCGCCGGACTCAAACAAATCGATGCTGACGACGGCAGCCAAGTCGTCTTCCAGCTTTACGCTCAGAAAGGGCTGGTTTCTCCACCATCGGCAACTTCCGACTACCACGTCACCATTACCACCGCCACACCGAGCGTCACCGTCGGCGACACAGTGAACTATCAAATCGTTATCGGCAACAATGGCCAAGACGACGGCGACGGCGTCACATTAACTGACACCATCCCAGCGGCGATCACCAACGTCACTTGGACATGCAGCGGCACCGGCAGTGCGACGTGCGGCGCCTTGAACGGCAGCGGCAACGTGATTAGCCTGAGCGGGCAAATTCCGGAGGGCGCAGCCAACAGCCTGACCATCACCGTGACCGGTACAGCCAACGCCACAGGCACAGTGACCAACACTGCGACCATCGCGCCGCAAGGCAGTACCGTTGATCCCGACACCAGCAACAACACCAGCAGCGTCAACGTCGCTATCAACGCGCCCGCTGCACCCCAAGCTGATCTGCAAATCACGCTTGCTACGAGCACTCCGCTGGTTAACATTGGCGACGATGTGAATTATCAAATCGTTGTGACCAACAAGGGAACGTCAGACGTGACCGGCGCGCAAATCACCGACGCCATCCCCGCTGCCATCGACAGCATCTTCTGGTCTTGCACAGGCAGCAAAAATGCGGCCTGCGGAACCCCCATCGGTGGCGGCAACAGCATCAACCTCACCGCGCAAATACCCGTCAACGGAATCATCACCATCGATGTGACCGGCAAAGCCAGTGCAATAGGCCCTATCACCAACACCGCCACTGTTGCGCCTCCGGCCGGAGTGACCGATCCCGACATGAGCAACAACAGCAGCACCGTTATGCTCACCGCCATAGGCATCAACCCGACAAACGCGCTGCCGCAACCCATCCCGTCAGGATCATTGGGGATGTTGGTGTTGCTCGGACTCTTGCTCGTTGGAGCGGCGGGGTTGTGCATCAAACCGTTGAGAAGAACACTGTTGCCGGTTCTCTTGCTGATAGTATTTTTGGGAGGTACATGCTCGTTCACTCTGGAGGGGCATGCCGCTTCGTTGACGCCAGACCCTTTGACCGTCGAACTGATTGAAGGCCAAACCATTGATGTGACTCGCGTGGTAACTCTCGATTCTACGGGGCCTGCCACTAAGAAACTGGACATTATTTTGCTGTCTGATACCACCGGCAGCATGGGGGGCACTATCAACAGCGTCAAAACCAATGCTCGCTATATTTTGGCGGCACTGTCAGGTGGCGACTCCCGTTTTGCTGATATCGATATCGCCGTTGGCGTGGCGAACTATTGGGGTGACCCTAGCGAATATCCATCTTCTACCAAAGAAAGTGTTGTTGAGCAGTCATATAATCTTGGTCAACCATTGACCAAAAATCTTGCTGATGTGGAAACCGCCATCAACCAGTGGTCTGCAGATGGTGGTGGAGATGGCCCTGAAGGCAACTTTTTTGCCCTCCAGCAGTTGGCGACTTCTGGCGCAAGCACTGATGGAAAAGAGCCTGCAGATGAAGGATTTGCTTCAGGCGCTATCCCGGGTTGGCGCGATGGCGCGCGGCGGTTGGTCATCCTGTTCGGGGACTCTCCCTCTCATGAAGAAGTTTGCAACATTTGTGAAACCATGCGGGCGTTGCACGACAATGGTGTAACCGTTGCGCTGGTCAATACGGTAGAAGCGAACCAAGGCATTGATCAACAAGGCCAAGCATCCGTTATCGCTCAGGCCAGTAATGGGTCTCTGTTTTACGGCGTGGACAACTCCAGTGCCGTAGTCGATGCAATTTTTACCGCAGCCGAGAGCGCCACATCAACGATCAATCTGAGCTTGGAATCCATAGGCGATACTTCCGGGCTAGGAATTACCTTCCGCTGCGGCGATGCGCTTGGTTGTGACAATGTACCAAGCGGCGAGACTCGTAACTTCACGATGACTATCAAAGGGGTAAATAGTGGCTTGTACTCGTTCCGAACCCAAGTTGCCGCACAACATAGCATTTTTGCGCAGGACACGGTCAAAGTAAGAAGTTGCAGCGGCTATCCGCGTTCGCGTGTCAAACCCTTGCAAGTCCAACTTGTGTGGGAGGATACCGGCGCAGCACAATATGGTATCTACCGGTCGGAAGCTGTTGATGGCCCCTATACATTGATTGCCCGTAGCGGTTCGCGATACGCGACTTATCTGGATCGAACTGTCGTTGCCGACACCGAATACTTTTATCAAGTCCGTGAGCAAAATGCTGCGGGTGAAGACTTATGTCAATCTCGCATCGTGACCGGACGCGCGCCGTCCGTTGATGCACTTGTGGCACATCAACCCAACCGCCCACCTTTATTTATTTCAAAGCCTGTCAAGAAAGGGCTTGTCGGAAACGAATATCTTTACGCTTTAAGCGGCTACGACCCGGATGCCAGCGACACCATTTCTTTTTCGTTGACCCAAGGGCCTGCCGGGATGACGCTGAATGGAAATACCTTGCAATGGATGCCCGATGTCGAAGGTAATTATTCCGTTACTGTCGAAGTTCGCGATTCGCGCGGCGGCACCGCCACGCAGAGTTTTGAAATTGTCGTTCGTAATGCGCCGAATATACCGCCGCAAATCGTCAGCCAGCCGACACTAATTGCCGCGGTCGATGTTTCTTATCTCTATACCGTTCTTGCCGAAGACGCTGATCCAGCTACATTGATTTACTCTCTGAATCAGGCGCCAGTGGGCATGACTATCGGTAGTAATGGGCAGGTGCAATGGACTCCAACGACAGCAGACATTGGTCTTCATCCAGTTACCATTGTTGTTATCGATGGCGCTGGTGACTTCGTCACACAAAGTTATACGTTGGAAGTGCGTGGCTCCAACCGCCCCCCTGTAATTACCAGTACTCCGATCACGCAAGGCTATGAAGGTATTGATTATGAATATCAGGTGACTGCTGTTGATCCCGATGGTGATAGGCCTTTATATCGACTACTAAGTGCGCCATCAGGAATGACTATTGATTTTAATGGAAAGATTCATTGGTTGCCTCCTACTACCTTAGTAGGATTGACCGGTAGTTATAAGGCAACTATCGAAATCGAAGTATTGGATGTGTATTGTGGCTCGGTTAAACAATCATACACACTAGAGATCAAGGGGGGGCCAGAATTCACCAGCCGCCCGATCATCAACACTTCAATAGGCGAATCTTACCGTTACCAGCCTGCCGCTACTGACCCCGATAACACGGCGCTTACTTATGGCTTGCTAGAAGGACCGACAAATATGACTGTCGACCCAACGACAGGATTGGTAACTTGGGTAGCTACCAGTAGTACGCCGACGACTTACAGCATTAAACTGCAAGTTCGTAATGTCTATGGCCTTACTGGTGAGCAATCTTACAATCTCAGGATATCTGATCAACCGAACCGCGCGCCTTACTTCACCGGTACACCCGTGGTGTATGTTGCTTATCCAAGCATTTATTATTATACAGCTACGGCAACCGACCCCGATAGCGACGCGCTAACTTGGGCTTTGAGGCAGTGCCCAGTTGGTATGGCCATCAATGAGACGAATGGCGCTATTTCATGGAAGCCCGAACTTACTACCAAAGGTTCATTTACTGTCGAAGTTGAAGTTTCCGACCGTCGTGGTGGTGTTGCCACACAAACCTTCGACGTGCAAGTTCCCGTGTCAGATAATCACCCACCTCAAATCACCAGCAACCCCACAGCTTCGGTGTCCGCTGGATCGACCTACACCTATACAATAAGCGCCAACGACCCCGACGGTGAACTTGTCACCCTGAGTTTGCTCGATGGACCTGCCAACATGCAACTCAACGGCAATGTGTTGACTTGGACAACGGCCATCGCCGATGTTGGCCTGCACAATGTTCAGATCGAAGCGCGTGATCCGCGTGATGGTTGGGCAACACAGACATGGGTGTTGGATGTCGTTCCCGCAATCGCCAATCGTCCGCCGACCATCAGTTCGACACCGCCCATAACCGGCACAGCAGGAACGACTTACACCTATCAGGTTTCAGCCTCTGATCCTGACGGAGATGTGCGAATATTCTCTTTGATCGTCGCGCCTGTCGGCATGACAATCAGCACCGCCGGCAAGGTCGAATGGCCGATTCCTGCCGGCACAGCGGGCTCATTCGATGTCGAGATTGAAGTCGCCGATAACAAAGGCGCTTATGTTCGACAGAGCTATTCAATCGGCGTCGGTGTAACAGGTAATCAGCCGCCGCGCATTACCAGTACGCCGGGAACCCAAACTAAGGAAGGATTGACCTACTCTTATACGATTTCTGCGTCTGACCCTGATAGCGAGCCTGTCACGTTGAGTCTGCTCGACGGCCCTGTCGGTATGCAACTCAACGGCAATGTGTTGATTTGGGCAACCACTGTTGCCGATATTGGTCCTCACAATGTTCAAATCGAAGCGCGTGACCCGCGTGGTGGTTGGGCGTCACAGGCATGGACGCTGGTCGTCGTTTCCGCAACGACCAATCGTTCGCCGACCATCAGTTCGACGCCGTCAATGGCGGCAACGGCAGGAACGACTTACACCTATCAAGTCACCGCCAGCGATCCCGATGGCGATCCGCTGACTTACACATTGAACGACGCGCCCACCAGCATGACTATTAGCGCTACCGGCAAAGTCGAATGGGCGATTCCTGTCGGCACAGCGGGCGCATTCGATGTCGAGATTGAAGTCGCTGACAACAAAGGCGCTTACGTTCGCCAGAGTTACACCATCGGCGTGGGCGGTGTCGGTAATCGCCCGCCGACCATTAGCTCGACACCGTCGATGACAGGGACAGCAGGAGTGACTTACACCTACCAAGTTACCGCCAGCGATCCCGACAGTGACCCGCTGACCTACACGCTCAGTGCCGCGCCTACTGGCATGACCATCAGTGCCATCGGCAGAATCGAGTGGCCGATCCCTGCTGGCACGGTAGGAGTGTTTGATGTCGAGATCAAAGTCACCGACAGTAAAGGCGCCTACGCTCGTCAGAGTTACAGCATCGGGGTGGGCATTACCGGCAATCGCCCGCCGACCATCAGTTCAAATCCGCCGCTGACCGGAACAGCGGGTGTAACCTATGTCTATCAAATCAGCGCCAGCGATCCCGATGGTGATCCGCGAACCTATACGCTCAATACTGCGCCTGTCGGCATGACCGTCAACGCTACAGGAAGAATAGAATGGCCGATTCCTGTCGGCACAGACGGTGTTTTCGATGTTGAAATCGAAGTTTCCGATGGCCGTGGCGGTTATGTGCGACAAAACTATACTATCGCTGTTGGTAGCAGCAATATCGGCAACCGGCCGCCGCGCGTCACTTCAACGCCGGGTGTGACAGGAACTGCGGGCGGGTCGTACACCTATCAAGTCACCGCCACCGATCCCGATGGCGACACATTGGCCTACACGCTGAAGACCGCGCCTGACGACATGACCATCAGCGCTGCCGGAAAAATCGAATGGCTGATTCCTATTGACGCCATCGGCGACATTGACGTCGAGATTGAAGTCGCTGACGGCAAAGGTGGCTTTGCCTACCAAGGCTACGCCATCAGCGTTGCAGGCAAAGGCAACCGTGCGCCGCGCATCACTTCGACGCCGACAACGACAGGAACCGCCGGAGGGTCATATACCTATCAAGTCAGCGCCACCGACCCCGATGGTGATACGCTGACCTACACGCTGAGCACAGCGCCTACCGGCATGATCATCAGCGGCACAGGCAAAGTCGAGTGGCCGATTCCTGCCAGCGTTATTGGCGACATCAATGTCGAGATCGAAGTCACCGACAACAAGGGCGGCTTCGCGCGGCAGAGCTACACCATCAGCGTAGCAGGCAGCGGCAATCGCGCGCCGCGCATCACCAGCACACCCACGACAACTGCCTATATCGGCACGCTCTACGCTTATCAAGTTAGCGCCACCGATCCTGACAGCGACCCGCTGACCTTCGCTTTGGTCGATGGACCGACCGGAATGATTCTTTTCGCCACCAACCGCATCGAGTGGACGCCGACGACAGCGCAAAACGGTTACTACGATGTTGCTGTGACGGTGTCCGACGGGCGCGGTGGCAGCAGCATGCAAACTTGGACCATTTACGCGCAACTGGCAACCAACTCTCCGCCGCGCATCACCAGCCAGCCGATTTATCACGGCAAGCCGGGCGAGGAATATCAGTACAACGTAGTCGCCTATGACGCCAATAGCGACCCGTTAACCTACAGCCTCATTGAAGGGCCGACAGGGATGACGATCTCGTCAACGGGAGTCGTGGATTGGCTGAACCCGATAACGGGCAGCTACACCGTAACCATCAAAGTCAATGATACGCACGGCGCTTTCGTCACACAGAGCTACACTCTGCAAATCGCTGTCAACAGCCCGCCTGAAATCAACAGCACTGCGCCAACTTCGGCTGCGGTAGGGGTGTTGTACAGCTATCAAGTTGTTGCCATTGATCCAGACGGCGATTTTCTGACGTATCAGTTGGTGACCCGACCGACCGGCATGACGATCAACAGCACCACCGGCCTGATCGAATGGACGCCAACCTATACGGGAAACAACAACGTTACCGTGCGCGTTTCCGATGGTCAGGCAACCGCTGAGCAAAGTTACACGCTGGCCGTCAGCGCCGCGCCGCCGATCAACACTCCGCCAAACATTACCAGCACTCCGGTGACCGACGGTACCGAAGGCGTTGCCTACAGCTACCAAGTCGTAGCCACTGACTCCAACGGCGATACCCTGACCTACAGCTTTACCGGCGCACCAATCGGCATGAGCATCGACAACACCGGTCTTATCACTTGGGCTTCGCCGATTGCTGGCTCTTACGATATTACTGTTCACGTCAGCGACGGCAAAGCCACCACCGACCAAAGTTATACATTAACCGTCAGCGCTGCGCCGCCGATCAACACTCCGCCGAACATCAATAGCACTCCGATAACTATCGGAGCCGAAGGCACGACCTACAGCTATCAAGTCATGGCTACCGACGCCGAACACGATCCGCTGACTTACAGCCTTAGCGGCGCGCCAACCGGGATGAGCATCGACAATAGCGGCCTCATCACTTGGCCGTCGCCGGTTGCTGGTTCTTACGATATTACTGTCCACGTCAGTGACGGCAAAGCAACCACCGATCAAAGCTTTACGTTGGTCATCAGTGCTGTATCGCCTCCGTCAATTGTCGTGAACGTCAACATGACCCAGCCCACAACCGGCAGCGTCTTCACACAAAACAGTACGATTTCGCTGAAGGCGACCGCCTCCGCTACTGGCGGCACCATCAGCAAACTCGAATTTCTCAACGGCAGTACCGAATTGGGAACAGGCGCTCTCAGCGGTGGCGAATATACCTACGGGTGGAGCGCCACTGCGGGCGACTACAATGTCTTTGCGCGCGCCACCGACAACCTGAACAACACGCACGATTCCTCGCCGGTCGGCATCAAAGTGTGCGCCCCGCCGACATTGGCCTTCACCAACCCCTCCGATGGCGCCTCCACGGTTGCGCCGGGTGAATGGACGCTGGAAGCCACGGCAAGCACGGCTTCCGGTTGTGGCGCCATTGCCAAAGTCGAGTTCTACAACGGAAGCCAGTTGCTCTACACTGCTACGAACGCGCCGTATTCTTACCTTTGGCAAAACATCTCCCAAGGCGATTACACCTTGACCGCCAAAGCAACGGACAGCCTTGGCGGAACGAGCGAACAAAGCATCAACGTCAGCGTGACGGCAGCCCCGCCAACGACAGAAATTACGTTGGTTTCTCCAACCGATGGCAGTGCCTACCCGTCGGGAACCGCCGTTCCGTTGGCAGCCACAACAAATCTGTCGCCATCAGAAGTGAAATCGGTCGAATTCTTTGCGGATGCGGGTACGAGCAGTGTTGCCACCGGCGCCTTGAACGCAGGTCAATACACCGCCACTTGGTCTGCCCCCGTCGGCAGCCACACCGTCTTCGCGCGCTTGACCGATAACACCAACAACACCTTCGATTCCAGTAAAGCCAACATCACTGTGGCCGCATCCTGTGACCCGACAGTCAGCCTCACCAGCCCGGTCAACGGCACAACCGCCACCCAGCCGGGACCATTGACCTTGACCGCACAAGCAACCGCGCCGTGCGGAACCATTGCCAAAGTCGAGTTCTACAACGGAACCTATTTGCTTTCCACAGTAACGAGCGCGCCGTACACCTACACCTGGCAGAGCATTCCTTCGGGCAGCTATACCCTCACCGCCAAAGCGACCACCGATTCAGGTTCAAGCATGGTCAGCGCCGCAGTTCAAGTCACCGTCGAAAGTGATGAACCGGCGCCCAAACTGATCGTCCTGTCTCCCGCCGACGGCGCGACCGTTAACGATACTGTAGCCACCGTTACCGGCACCTTTACCTACAGTCCCGACGCTGCCATCATCGCCAACGGACAGGTCGCAAAAATCAACACCGACGGCTCCTTCACCATCTACAACGTGCCGCTGCAAGCCGGAAGCAATACGATCACTGTCGTGCTCAACACCTTGAACCACGACCCAGTGACCCAAGACGTTACCGTTACCAGCGCGGGAACGCCCCCGATCACCGTTAACCTGAGTCCTGCCAATGGTCTTGCGCCGCTGGAAACAACCCTTTCCGTCCAACCGCAACAAGGAGACAGCTTCGCCAATTACTGTCTGGCGCTCGCGTACAGCAAAGACGGCGGCGCCATGGCAGACATCTTTGCTTTGGAAGATGCCAGCAAACGAATCTCCACCACGAATCAGGCAAGCTTCAGCTTTACCTTCACAGATGCGGGCACATACACCGTGTATATC
>Ga0123354_10002417_pt1 | contig 24628 bp, 9 predicted proteins | sample TergutLab28metaG_2_FD_97872 | JGI IMG/M metagenome (GOLD analysis project Ga0123354, IMG submission 97872) | Labiotermes labralis P4 segment gut microbial communities from Petit-Saut dam, French Guiana - Lab288 P4 | ecosystem: Host-associated > Arthropoda: Insects > Digestive system > Gut ...
CCCGTGGGGGGGGGGGGGGGGGAGGCGGAGATTTGACTCCTCTCCGAAACATCACAACTGCTCCGGGACCTATCAAGCTCCCTAATCATTGCGTCGCAGGAGATTTTTATCTGGGGATAAAGCAGCCTGAACGTGCAGCTATTCACTCACCTCCATCTAGTATCGTTGCCTAAGAGAATGGAGCTATAGTTCCTCTCCCCTCTTACATATTTCCTGACCCTGTGCTTAATTAATCAATTAATTTATGAAATAAATCCTGCAAGTTCTACGGTATCGGTCAGGCACATATATTACACTGCGATTAAATAAAAATAAATCGATTTTATCAGAATAACCCATCGGGTAAATAAGTCAGACGAAATAAAATACAGGCCCCATTAAATTTATACATTTCACTTCCTTTTTTTGACATGGTGAGTAGGTAAAGAGAAATACAGTCTACGATTTCGGCAAGCACGTTAATTAGCGTTGCAGCTGTAGCTTCACATCTGCAATAACATACACATTAAAACGAATGAAACTTTGAAAAGGAGAGAGACTCCCTTTAAAAAATGTATGTACTCTACGAGAGTAGGCTTTACTGCCCTCCCACAGAGAACATTTTGAATACATCCTGGTACACACACACGGAACAGAGGCTGCTATTACGTTTCAGCGTAATTCAGCAAACTACAGCAACAACCCTCAAATCTACTTGTGCCTTTACCAGCTCCCCCCCCCACCTCCCCAAGTCCCCACTACATATATTTGCACCAGTAATGACAGGCAGGAGACGAGCTGAATTTCAATTCGCACTGGCGACCTCTCCTCTGGAGAAATAATCAGAATTTAAGGCAGGGGGTATCAAAACCAAGAACAAGAGACAAGTACGACTCATTTCGCAGTCAGCACAGTTACCGCTAAGAGCCATAACCAAATTCCGGAGCTCTCGGTTGGCACTCCTGCTTCGTATTCAGGAAGTCCCGGTTTCAAACCCCAGTCTTGAATTTTATTTCGATTAAGGTATTTCGTGGTTTTCCTGAACCCCTTCAGGAAAGCCTCGATGTGGTACCCCACTGCGGATTTCGCCCCCAGATCCACTGTTCATTAAACACTCTATTATTCAAAGCTGCCTAACCCGTGATAATGAAAATCGTCCAAAAAATTACAAATAAGCCTAACCCGGTGTCCGTATGCTCTAAGGAATATATACAGAAGGCACTTTATGCTCGGGATAGCGGGTTCGCAGCCCGTTGAGGGTACTGATTTTCGTCTCTTGTGTTCTGTTGTGGATGTAGAGGCCTCTGCAACGAGCTGATCACTCGTCTAGAGGAGTCCTACCGGCTGTGTGTCTCTGACTGCGTGTGATCTGGAAACCTCAACAATGAGGCGGCTTAGACTCGTGCTGGGATCTTGCGCCACAGGAAACAAAATTAATTAAAGTTTTTACTGCCATCAGTCACAAGAAATACGGACTTGCTGTACCTGGTTTCTTACAACGACACTGCAAACACCCTGAGAATGGAGACAGCAAAAGACTCCCGAATGTCTGCGACAGTTTACCAAACAATAAAGCGCTTTAACCCATAAGACTTGAAGGTTCAATACAGCCTTAATGCAATGATTATGAAGAGAATTTTGTCACATATACATGTTACGTCACCTATGAGACGAAACATTTCTCTCTCTCTCTCTCTCTCTCTCTCTCTCTCTCATATTTATTACCGCCAGGAACAGAGTGTTTCTCTGTTCTCACATGCATCCAAATCGGAAGCTAACCACTCACGTCCACCTCGTGACAAGGCAAAGAATGTGTGGCGTTATACCTCCACAACCATATACGTTTTATCTTCGAATGAATATTAAGCACACGGCCAACTTCGCCTCAAATACTAATCGTTCTTTACCTCGCGTGTCTACAGTCTGACATAAGGAAGCAATTATCAGGTAAAGACAAATGTTGGATTAAACATTTAGTAATTCTGAAGACGTTATAAAAGCGTTTCTCTTCATGCCACATGGGCAGTCTCACCACAATTAATCGTGATTCTGGACACCCCTGGAGAGATCGTCCACGAGACGCAACCCGCCCTGCACGCACATGTGTGACAGAAGGGGCTGGGTAATTAGTATTTTTATTAGATTTGTTTAATGACGCACTGGTTTGTAACCACAGTAATGATTAAATTTATCCTGTTTAATGACGCACTGGTTTGACGGAGACTAATGACATTTTTCGTACATTAGAGGCTAATCATGTATCGTTAATTGGTGCAGTTTCCGGTCCCAGTATCATTGCAATCACACGGTGACATGATGATACGAATCTGAAATGAGAGTTTCAAATTAAATTTTTGTAAATCGTTAAAAAAAGGGGGTCCATGCTAACCGAAGGCGTTCATTGAAATTTCGCCAATTCTTGTATGAGACGAATTAACGCTGGTCCAGGAATTCTTCGACAGCATCAAGACGGATTAACCTCCAGACCTGCTCCATTACAGCACTGACACGACCAGAAACGTGATCACTGCATAGCAACTCCGGAGCGCTCCAACCTCGAAAATTGTGCGACCTGTGGACGAAATACCCACTGCATATCCATAACATACAAATAACCTGTACAATGTTTGTGATGTATTTTATTCACAATTTTCTCATCAACATGTTTCGGCCGCTACTTCGACCATCTTCAGGGTGATGTTTTTATTAAAAGAATACAAAGGTACAAATGTGGTTAATTGTGTCGTCATTTAATAACAATTGAAATTATTATAATTTCAGTTAAAATTATAGAATATGAATATGGATTAAAATGGATAATGATCAGAATCTTGGGAATTAAAATTGTTTAGCACCTGCGGAGTGATACCTGATTTAATCCAACATGTGGGTGATGTGTAGATGGTGTGGTATACTGGTTGGAATAAACCACATTTGTACCTTTACATTCTTGTAATAATAATAATAATAAGGAAGCGGAAAAGAATTTAAAATACAAGAGTTTATGTACAGAGATAAAACGAATGTGGAACCTGAAATGTACGATTGTACCAGTAATAGTTGGAGCCACTGGAATAGTAACGAGAAGCTTAGGGAAAAATTTGGAAGCTGTACCAGGAAAACACTCGATAGATTCACTACAAAAGACAGCTATACTGGGAACATCACACATAATACGGAAAGTACTGCAATGTGAAGCTTGAATCTGAGCGGTGGGGATCACCGCTGGTTCAAGAGAAGTACCAGGAAGAAAAGGCCTGTGACAAGACATGCATAACGTAAATAATAGTAATAATAATAATATCACTCTGAAGATGGCGGGAATAGCGGCCGAAACATGTTGGTGAGAGAAGTGTGATTATAATACATCATAAACAGTGAAGTGCATTTTGTTGGTTATTTGCCTATTATGGATCTGATTAATGGACGGAAGACGGAGTGTTACAATGGAGTGTTACAATACTCTGCACAATACGCCGTTTCCCTTTTCTGTGCAACTTTCATTCCAAACTTTATCCCGGTGATAAATGTTGATGCTATGAAATCTATTACCAACGTTTCGACTAAATATGTTGCCCACTGTTTCAGGGTTGAAAATGGAAGTTCCTTCGAACCTTTGGGACTCTATACCGGCCTACATGAACTCGCACCAAAATCTGTCTCAAACGCAACCTATGCTTAAGAGAAACCTACCTTTAGCGGACAATTTGAACGGTCCTGAGTATCTGGAGGCCGGAGGATTAAAAATTCAAGTACCTGTGTGCGAAAAGGAACGTGCCTGTAACCAAAAATGTTTGGTCCCTTGCGGTTACGTTCTAGACAGATTTCACTTAACTTTTTCAAATACCAAAATTTTACTTTTCTCTCTGAATGTAGAGAGTCTGTGGAAACGGATTTCAAAAGACCACAAAACTGAGTCACATTCTGTAATGAATGGCGATATATATATATATATATATATAGAGAGAGAGAGAGAGAGAGAGAGAGTGTGTCTATATGTGGGCTGGGTAGCTCAGTCGGTACAGCGACTGACTACGGGCTGAACGGTCCGGGACGAGATTTTCCGCCCGTCCAGACCGGCCCTGGGGCCCACCCAGCCTCCTGTAAAATGGATACATGGTCTTTCCCGGGGGTAAAGTGAGGCCGGAGCGTGCTGCTGACCACTCACCCCTTCTAGTGTCGCGGTCATGGAAGAATAGAGCTATACCTCCACCAACCTTCTGGGCCACATCGGACCTGTAACGGGATCACCTTACCTTTACCTTTATATGGGGTCTACATACTTACTAATGTGGCCTAATATTACCACAGCCGATCACAGTGACCGCGCGGTCTAAGGCGTAGGTCTACGGCCGCTCGTCTGCTGAGACTGTGGGTTCGAATCCCACCGGTGGGCATGGATGTCTGTCTGTTGTGATTGTTGTGTGTTGTCAGGTAGAGGTCTCTGCGACGAGCTGATCACCAGTCCAGAGGAGTCCTATCGACTGTGGTGCGTCGTTGTGGGCGATCTAGAAACCTCGTGAATGAGGAGGCCATGGCCCCCTGGAGGCTGTCGCGCCAGAAACAATATTACCACAGTTCCCGACACGTAGCGTCGCTATATCTTCACTGCACGATTCTTCCGTCTAGTGTTGTGCAGCTGATATTAACACGTGAAGAGTGACGTAATATGTACGAAGGACTGCACGGAGTCGGACAAGTTTTTTTGTTTTTCTAGTTATGAGTTCTAATTCATTTTTTTGACCAGCAGAATTTTGGAGGGTCGTTTTCGCATCTTTTCCATTGTCCAATCTCAGTCACTTTAATTTTATCATTACTTACACATCAAGGACGAGTTACAACGGCGTATTCGCAGCTTATAACCAACAAGATGCAACGTTTCACAATTTATTTATTTCTGTAAGACGCTCTACATGTTTCAGACTGTTTTTCCGTCCATCATCAGGAGCTCAAAACTGCACATACAGCGTCAGGCATTTGTCAGACCAATACTGCTACCTGTCGCTAGCCTGGCCAGGCTAGCAGCAGGTAGCAGTAATTGTCTCACAAATGCCTGACGCTGTATGTGCAGTTTTGAGCTCCTGATGATGGACGGAAAAACAGCCTGAAACATGTAGAGCGTCTTACAGAAATAAATAAATTGTGAAACGTTTAATCTTGTTGGTTATAAGCTGCGAAAATATTAGCGATGCAAGGACATATGAATGTTACATATACAATGACGCATTTGGCACTTACGCATGCAAATTCACTACAAGGCATAGTTACAGATTATGATTTAAATCCTACACGGCAAGCTCCAAATATGCTGTAAGCCATACTGTGAGTCCAAAACGCAGCTGTTACCTTCGACTGTTGAACGATCGCTAAACTCATTTTTAGTAAATCAAAATTTGTTTTAGAAATTTCACTTTTATACGCCGTGGGCTTGCCACATGCCAGAAGAGTGAAATTTGACCACTAGACCGCAATAGCGTCACAAGTGCTGATTTTCCAATTCATATTGAAGAATCTAATTAAGATTTTGAACGAATAGCTCACGAATTGTGCGACAAAACGGACAGGCGACTTCCGCCTATCATAAAGCTTTCACCGATTTTCATTTAATAGAATTCAACGCATCTAACAAACGTAGAGTGGCACAGTCTCATGTTCGCGCAATGATTTCCGCTATACCAACAGCAGTCACTTCACCCACACCGACAGCTTCGTCACGTAGACCAGTCCGTGCTGCACACTTTTAGCCCACTACCGTGAACATCCAAACAACTTCTATGTGATGTCAGGTCGTTCGGTGAAGATCATAAACTTCTCTCCACACCAGGCGGAATTGGTGGAAAGAAGAGAGGAAAAGCCTCCGACATAGGCTGACACGTAACTGCCGTAAGCCTCTTTGTAAGACGTTTACAAAGTAACAAAATAAAAACAGCAACAAAGAAGCTCCTTACAATCGGAAACGGTAGACCCAGAGACGTCACGGCGAACGGAGGCAGAAGGGCAATGAATTAAACATTTTATTGTCCAACTAATGCACAATAAATATAATATGTATATACATTTAAAATTATAAAATATTTAAAAGTGCTCCAACATGTTTCGTATCACAGAAGATCCATCATGTTGGACCACTTTTATATATTTTATCATTTTAATTGTATCTACACATTATATATTGTGCATATAGTGGGATAATAAAATTTTTAATTATCATTGATGCACGGTGCAAACATGAAGATTTAAGGGCAATTAAATTATCTATTTCATCATCAAGCGAGTTAACTGTGAGATCTGCGCTCTTTTGGGCTATTATGCAGAGTATAGAGGCCATTTCTTAGGACGTTTCGGAACAAACTCTCGGTCCCGAAGCGTCGGTAGCGAATTATCACTATCACCAAGAAAAACCTGTGTCGAGGTAGCCGGTCGCAGGACCTAGAAGTCTGTATTCGGAAGGTCCTCCGACCGGCCACCTCGACACAGGTTTTTCGTGGTTTCCCTGTGCCTAAACGTAAATGCTGAGATGGTTCCCAAGATTCCAAGTTGCCACTAGCCCTCCCGACTTAAATTTAGTAGAAACCAGTTTCAAGTTGTGTATACATGTAAAATAACCACTGCCACCGGGTGACAACCCAAATGCAGTGGATAAATATTATTATTATTATTAATATAACCCACAAGACCGCAGATCTCGTCTGCTCCGTGGCGGAAGCCTGAAATCACGCACACAAGTTAACTGCGTTCTTCGGTGTCACAAAGTGATGGATGGTGCAGGAAACGTGAGGTCGTAGCTGATGCCGAACGGTGATACTGTGTTAGATACTTAGCTCCAGACCACGAAAAAGAACGGATTTCATTCCTAAAATGTCTAAATTGGGCATATACTGTATATAACTTGTCTGGCAAGGATCTTGTTGTGTGGCAGCGGCTGTGAGTAATGACGGGCCCCTTTTTACAATGGTCACCACACAAGTCAGCAACAATGTAACATGTAATTTTAATAAACACAATCTTTCGTTTTGGCCTTCTTGAATTGTTTTCTTGCCCTAAATGCGAGCAACCTGTAGCCCACAACAAAAGCACTCCATCCTAGTTTCAGACTTGTGCTGCCTAGTAAAATTGGGTTTACTTCCATATTTCATTAGGCTCACGATCCATCAACGGCAGTGATTAATGCAGGATAGTTAAACTTCAAAATACATCGAAAATTAATTGCTTATTGTTAATTGTATTAACGCTGTGATCAAATACAAATTTTATACCACATTCGGCGGCTTTACCCCACATCGTCTTACCTGTGTGTTAAATACACATATGAATATACATATACAAACAAGGAATGAACATATTCAAACAATTCGCATGCAATTTATCAAAAAGTAATAAAATTTGTCTTACATTAAAAGAAGATATCAGCTCAGCCGGAAACCAAACACAGGAAACTTTCCGTACCTAAAACACACAAGAAACAAACGTCATGAAAGGTTATAATCACGATTCTATACTGAAGCCGAATGGCGGCTTTACCTCACTTTGCCTCACAGAGTACAAACTTCCGTTCTCCCCCAACGGTGTTATTTATTGTATATAGTTCATTTCGCTCAAGAGAACTTTATTATCAGTCAGTCCGGCAGGAAATCGGGACTGCGTTCCAACTCTTAGAGAAGTTCTGAAATTCAAGAATGCCGTCTTCGTGACATTTCAAGCCTTGTTACCAGGTCAGACACGGATGAACATGGAAACACTATAAAATATTCCTATATTAACTCAGGCCTGAAAACATACACAATACTACATGATAGACAAGAGCAGACGAATATGTACGGATATACAATTTTTGGTGAATAAATCTCTTGAAATCCGGCCACACAAGGAGCCGAAAGTATATCGGTTAATTATTAGGTTCCCACCAGCCTTGCTTGAACTAGAGTGTTTAATAACTCGAAAAATTATAGGACGATAGGGAAGAACGTTTGGGAGGGTGGGGGGGGGGGCAAAAACTAGGAACAGCATGTTGTGGACTATATATTTCTACGTACTAGATCAGCGTTGTTCAGACTCGGGAAGGTCACGCAGAAGTCAGGTCCCATAAGCAGTAAACCAGATTGATATTGTGAAGGGTACCTCTCGGATTCAATCCTGTAAAATTGCCGTTACTGTACCCCAATTTATAGCGAAATTTAAGTAAGAAAAATATCTCGTCAAAATTCTTTAAGCACCTCAAGCAACATATCCGAAGTTTTGCTCCTGCCATTACGACTGACCTCACTACTAGGGTACCCCTCCAAGAGACTGTATTTCTGATTTCTAGGTCATTTAATAGCACCGTCTATATTGCATAGGTTAGCAAGACAAGACGGTAACCACAAACAAGAAATATTTTAATAATTCTGAAGGAGGCTGGCAAGGGATCCGTCGAAGACGAAAATCCAAGCACTGTCATCAAAGTACGTGGGATTCTAAACTCTCAGCGTGTTATGAGTTATGCGATCTTTTCAAATGTGACGCCGTGTAGTTTGGTGCATGGATACAAACATTTCGGAGGAACGTGATGACTACATACTAAGTCTAAGCCACGAACGAGTCTACCCTGAAGAAACAGGCAGCAAGATCAGTCGAAACACTGACAGCCATCTACAAGAATAAAATGCGTCACATCCTGTAAGACCGCAACCCTGAAGTGACTCCGTGGAACGGAGCCCTTCTTGAGAAGCGAACAGTCGCTCAGATGATCATACAATCCCCTGCACTTTTTCTTATGTGTGTCGTATTCGTAACATCCTCTAGTATACGGCACGTGTAACTTCGCGTAAAACTGTTTTTTAGGAAGAAACCCTTATGAGACTCATGTCCAACTTCAAAGCTGAAGCAATACCCCTTGTCAGATGTCCGTAAATAGGGACTGATTGCTGAAGTGAAACACGTAATATTTGCCTGGAAGAATTAAAAAAAAATACGGTGATCTCCAAAGGGGACAGACGCTAACCTGCCGAGACTCAGATACCAGTCCATGGTGCTGTTTCTGTACGATCTGGTACCGGTGAATCCGTGCCAAGTCGCATTACCCTAATTGTTTGAACATCCTACACAGAATTATCGCAACTCGCGATTACATTAAAGTTCGTAATATTGTGAATCTTATGTTTGTTGGACCGTGCATCATCTTGATAGTTGAATAAAGAGAGACCAACTTGATGTCACTTGCTTTATTATTTCATTATTTACTGCTCAACATGTTTCGGATGTTAATACATCCATCCTCAGGACCTTGCGACTTATTTGATGCGTTATTACATGGGTTGTATTGTTCTGTCCCGTTGTGTGTTGGTGTTACGTTGTGGTATGGCTGGAGTGGTGTGGTATCCGTATGCAGGCTGAAACACTACATGTTGAGCAGTAAATAAGGAAATAATAAAGCAAGTGACATCAAGTTGGTCTCTCTTTATTCAACTATTCGTAATATTGTATTTAAAAATAGGAAACATACTTACAATGTGAACGCAGTGGCGCAATTGGTGCACTGCGCAACAAGCCGAAAGGTGGGGGGTTCTGTTCCCGATGGGGTCATTGAAATATTTCATTGACCCTTCCAGCCGAACTAGGCCCTGAGGTCGACTCACCCTAACAGAAACCAGGAATATCTTGGGGGGTTAAGGCGCCCGGTGCGTAATACTGACAGTTTGTCATATTACATGAACCGACTGTCTTTAAATCTGGGAGCATAACCTCATGGAACCCTAAGAGTCTGTGCACGCTTGTAATGTGACAGCTTTACAGGAGTGCTGATAATTCCTTAACCCGACCAGGAAGGAAACAGGCTAATGTTTCTGTCAGAATGGCGTGAATTTCCTTCGGCGCCTTGCCTTGCAGGAAAAGAAACTTGATGACAGCTCGAGTCTCGATTCTGTTGAAATCGTGCGCGTCTCTGACATACTTCCGAGATTGTTTCCTTCCTGGTCGGGCTAAGGACCTATTTACCTTCACTTAAAATGTAACAACCTTTACAAGGTCATGTTGAAAAGTCAACTAAAATCAATAACTTTCCTAGCAATAATGATGATAGAACGAACAGGAAAAAATTTACTTCTGGTAGACAAAACCTGCTGGTCTCGTAGACACCTGAACGAAAAACGCTGGCACCGAGCTCTGCTATGTGAGAAGACGCGCTTCGTATTTATGTGTTAGTTCGCTGTGCAATGAACACAAGAACGGCGCGTGTACATCGCTCCTGGCGCGCTTTGAGCTCTTGTGCCCTGATTACAAGCTGGCACAGAACAGCAGATGTTTCAGGGATCATTTCGCCAGCAACAGGACCATCGATTATCTAAACTACCGTAGCAGCCTTCAGCAACATTTACATGCTGAGGGAAAATGGTTTACAAAAAGAAACAGCACCTCATCTTTAGCTCTGCCCTCTTAAAAAATTGTTACTTTATTTCAAACGAACACATTCAGTCCAAAATTTGTTACAAATATATGTAATATACCCAAACGTACGTATAATACATACATACATACATACATTAAACACGGGCCCGCTGTATTCACATGACATCCCAAGCGCCTTGTATCATTTTCCTTTACCCATGATTTATCAATCTGTTACACCAGCAGTCAGGCAGTTACTGTTTTACGCGCTCACAACTGATCCCTTCTTCTTACTTACATCGTCTACTATGCTCCAAGAAATACTTTAGTCACTATCTGTAAACATGTTTAAGTTCCCCAAATAATTAATATCAAATGCAACCATTTTTAGGTGATTTTCAGCTTTACAAATACAAACTAAACTACTTCGCCTTTATCATGGCTACAGGTTTATAACTTGACGGTATAGCGATTAGGTTACGGAGGGACGGGCCGGAGTTCGAATCCAGGTATGGACAAGAATTTTTTTTTCCTCCTCCAAAACGTCCAGACCAGCTCTGAAGTCCACCCAACTTCCTATCCAGTGGGTACCGTCGAAAAGAGGCCGGGGCGTGTAGTTGGTAACTATACTCCATCACATGCCGAAGGTAATAATGTGTAAAGCCTTACTGTCCTTGTATGCCTCTACGGTGTGGACAGAAAAATCTTCGCATTTTTATCCTGTCAACAAACGCCACTTCTTTTCAACTCCAGTTTCATCTATCTTACTGCCGTCATCTGGAGCTTGTATCCACAAAGAGCAGTGTTTTCAAAATACTTAACAGAAAAGATGTGCTTTGCGAAACAATTATGGTATTCAAGGATTAATACAGGCAAAGATTCGCTCCGTTACCTCCACCAAATACTTCACGGGATTTCCATTTGATTTTTCTTCTTTAAAATTTGATGATCGAAAATGCAGTCACACTCGATACTCGTCTTTGTATACCTGCATCCATCCTCCCCGGTTTAATGGATTAATTTTAAAGACAGTAGAATCTCCTGCCCGTAACACACTCACCTGCGCCCTACACTGCGCGCGACGTCGATCTCTCTCTCCAGCAACAAGCTCATTTTGTTCCTGTGAATGGCGCCACTGTCTCAGTACTTCCGTCAGTTGAGCGCCTCCTGAAGCTGCCCTTCCAGCGTCTCGCTTTCCTGCTGAAGTCTGCATCATTTCCTCCCTTCTTCTGCATGTTGTTCGTGTTGTGAAGCTGCCTTCCGAACCGTTCCATTTTCTTGCTGTAATTGGCGCCAGCCTCTCTTTCTTCCCACATTTCATGGCCGTTTCAATAAATCTTGTCTTTCAGATTCACTAAACTCAACATGCAAATCACATTTTCTTCGCCATCGGCATCTATTATAAGCGATAAAATATTTTCTTCCATTTGTATCAATGAAGCACTCACACAACAACATTAAATACAATTCCATTTGTCGCTTCAATATATTTCTTTTTAATTCTCCTTTCCACATGTACAAAATATTTCCACATCGATTACGCTTGCCGCATTAGTATCATCACTCAAATGTGACTGCTTTTAATATGTCCTTCGATTTTCATACAGCACACATTTTAAACGTGGTAGCACAGTAGTTAAGGTGCTGTGCTACAAATCGGAAGGTCGCTGGTTCGATCCCAGCTAGTGTCATTGGATTTTTCATCGACATAAAATCCTTCCGATCGCACTATGACCCTGGAGTCGACTCAGCCTCTAACAGAAATGAGTACCAGGAGCATTCCCTGGGGGTAAAGGCGGCCGGTGCGTAAGGCTGAGAACCTACCACCATTCTGTACCGTTGTCACGAAATCTGGGAGCCTTAACTTCCTGGAACCCTCTGGGCCCCTCCGGGCCTGCAACGGGACTGCTTTACCTTTACCTTTACATATTTTAAAATCTCTCCTATCCTGGAAACAACGTTACAGGCCACCATTCCTTTTTATGTCCCAGAAATGCCGTCCTCTTGTCCCCATCCTCAGTGAGTCACACGCGGTAAAAAAAAAATGCAGTCGTGTTCAATACTGAAACTTTTCCTTTTCATGAGTGCGTAACTCACACATTCGGCAACCAGTCATATGACGGACCGTCATAAAATTCCCGCTACTCCACGGCCTCTTTTATCTGACATTTCTGAGTTTCACAGCAAACCAAGGGCCAATCCCTCCTGTAGGAATGCTGAACCTGCTACTGCTACGATGCCTTATATGCTTCGTGCAGAACTGTCTTGTATGCCTCAGCGCGTACTTCACCGATAACACACGCGGTAACCCTGTCAATCTTCCTTCATACACAACTGTTTCTTCTGCCTCAGCTTATCTCTCACAGAGAACGAAGTAACTTAAATAGTATTTATGACAACAAAGCTGTGACTCATCTGCGCCAAGAATACGACTCGCAGGCGGTGTGTATGTATATGAAGATGCACACCTACACATCTGAATGGCATCTGTACCGGTCGGTAAGTGAGGCTGAACGGCCGCCTCCAGCTAGCGCTGATGTTAATGTCTGCCCAGGTACTGCCATTCTCCTACACGACTGCATGCGTAATTAAGCAAAGAATAATAACAGAAGGGAGAAGAAGAGAAAGAAGACCAAGAGTAACAATAAGAATGTTATTACAAGAAATGCGCTCCTCTGGGTTATTGCGCAGCGAGTAGCGGTAGTTTCTTACGTACGTTTCGGGACAACCTATCGGTCCCATACTCAGGGTTAAAGAATCCGGCCCTGAGTACGAGACCGATAGGTTGTCCCGAAACGTCGGTAATAAATTACCACTACTCGCTGCGTAATAACCCAGAAGAACACATTTCGCGACGGAAGCCTGAAATCACGCTAAGTATTATAAATTGCTTTCTTAATATGATGATTAATCAAGACGAGATTGTTTTGTCCTATGATGACAATAATAATAATAATAATCTGTCCATTTATGGGAATGTGTCGAAAAACAAGTAACAAGAGACTTTAACTTAAATTTAAAAAAATATATATATATAATTTCACCCCTTTAAAACGTTCCTACGTGAAACTTTGAAGCACAGAAGTTGGTCTAAATTAGACTACTGCAACTACGATTGAAAACCCAACCATAAATGTACCTGGAGGTGCAGATTTGAAAATCGCAGAGCACACTATAAAGCGAAGACCACAGAGCGCTGAGTATAATGTGTTCAAAACCTGGGGATTTCCCGTGGGGAAAATTCTGTCGCAAGAAAGATCGTGCCAAGGTTCAGGAATGGCCGATCGCACATAGAAACGGGGGCCACTAACTTCTACGGTATAGCCAAAGTGTAACTGAACGTAACAGTGTGATTTGGGTTCGGTTGTGGCGTGCTTCTACGAGGTTGTCGGCGTCTCACTGTGCAGCATCGACTGGTAGAGCAGGAGTAATTCCACAAAGTCTCCAGCTTCGTACGCAGAAAACTTTAGCTGATATCACAAGCCGGAAGATTGCGAGACGTCGCGTGCGCGTAGATCAATGTGTTGTATAATCGGGGTGGTGGAGCTGCCAGTATTCTTCTCCTTATGTAAACGTAAAGGTAAATTTCACCCTGGAACAGGTCACGAAGTCCCAGAGGTTGAGTAGAGATATACCTCTACTCTTTCCTTAACATCGGCGCTAGATAAGGGTGGGTGGTCAACGCCACGGTCCGCCCTTTTACCTCCGGGAAGTACACATTGTACAGGAGGCTGGGTGGACCCCAGGGTCGGTCTGGGCGAGTGTGGAAAATCTCGCCTCTACCGGAATTCGATCCTCGGACCGTCCAACCCGTAGTGAGTCGCTACACCGACTGAGCTATCCCGGCCCACCTTTTGCTTACGTAATAGCTGTAATGATGTGACGGAGGTAGGAGGGCCGTCAGGTTTGGGAGACTCGCGTTGTAAGTTACCATGCAAAATGACGAGGACTTTGTGGATGTAATCCTGCAGTGTGTTGAATCATTAATGATGATGCGGAAAGGATTTGGAACCGGGCGTTACCCAGTCCAGGAACGGTCGCTGGACAAAAATTGTTAGCATCCGGACCGACATTTATCCTGCGAGCGCCTGAATACCAGCTGACGATGCTAACCTTACGCCAACCCGTTACAAGCACGAAGTTTAAACACTCGTATTACAACGTGAAAGATAAGGGTTCCTGTGTGCTACCACCACTGCGGGCATGCAGGCAAATGGAAGTGAAGTTGCACGCGTTATTAACTCAGTCTCGGAGAGCGACACAGAAAAACATTGATATTTAAATACTTGGTGATTATATTCTCAAGACGTGCCATCACGCTGGAGCACGACAGCTCAGTCAGCATGGTCATTAGGCTGCAGGATAGTCTATCGAGAAATGGGCTCTCGACTCGGGATTTGTCTCCCTCCAAAGCGGTCAGATCGTCTGAGACATACCAGCCTCCTACCCAATAAGCACGGAGGTTATTACCATAGAAGAAAACGAGGAGGTCGTAAAGATAAACACGCGCCATCATGCAGTGTTGAGGTCAAGAATGCGCGGAGTTAAACCTCCATTCTCTCATATTTCATAGTATGATGCTTAATTAAACACAACGAAAGTTTAGCTTCATTAGAAAATTTTCGCGCTCCACTAACTTTCAGATTGATATCTTGTGAAGCCATTTTCGCATTAAATATCAAACATCTCGTACACAATAGGTTAGGGCCTGCTTACATTTTACACTCCAGTCTTCCTGTTAGTTCTGCAGGCTTCTGAAGGTTGCTTATTACACTTATGGTTACTCATTTCCAAAAGCTTCTGAAAATTGCCTATTACACTGAGGATAACTCAGTTCTACAGATTCTGAAAATTGCTTATTGCACTGAGGATTACTCAGTTCTAAAGGCTTCTGAAAATTGCCTATTACACTGAGGATTACTCAGTTCTACAGACTTCTGAAAATTGCTTATTGCACTGAGGATTACTCAATTCTACAGACTTCTGAAAATTGCTTATTGCACTGAGGACTATTCAGTTCTACAGGCTTCTGAAGCTTGCTTATTACACCGAGGACTACTCAGTTCTACAGGCTTCTGAAGCTTGCTTGTTACTCTTAGGTTTACTCAGTTCTACAGGCTCCTGAAGATTGCTTATTACGCTTAGGTTTACTCATTTCTAGGATTCTGACGGTCGTTTATTACACACAGTATTACAGGGTTATATAGGTTTCTGATACCTGTTTAGTACATTCAGAATTATTCACGGCTAGGCTACTGACGATGGACTGTGCCATTTAGGGTGATTTCTACAGGTTCCTGCATATGATCTGTTCCACTTAGGATTTCTCAGTTCTACAAGCTTCTGACAATGGCACATTAAACTTGCGATTACTCAGTCCTAAAGGCTTCTGATGATGACCTGTTACGCTTACGATTACTCAGAAACGTTAAACTTATGATTACTCAGTTCTATAGGCTTCTGACGAGTAAGTATTACACTTAGGAATATTCAGTTCTACAAGCTTCTGCCAATGAAACATTACAATGATAATTACTCAGTTGTAAAGGCTTCTGACGATGGTGTATTACACTTCGGAATACTCCGTTCTACAGGTTTCTTGCAATGGCCTACTACACTCAGGATTACTCAGTTTCTGTAAATTGTCCATTGCCTGGTATTCCAGAAGTTAACTAGAAACTGGATCGGTTCCGACAACAGATTCAGTTTGCGAAACGTTGCGTTACTTTTTAAATGGCAAAAATGAAGCAATCTTATCTGTAGTCCCCAAAAATTTGTAAGGATTTAACACGACCTACTAACTGTTCTTATAAAAATAAAGTATCAGTCGAATTCTGCTCCACACGGGCATAATTGTAAGGTGTCGTAACTACACCTGACAGAGACCTTCTTGAAAATCTAACAGACGCTGTACTCATGAAGAAAACATTCCTGGCCTTGTAAGGAATCACAAGTGTCATACCCATAAGTGTCATACCCGTACTTACAAGAATATGCCAATGGGTCCCCGTCACCCAATCAGTTCACTTGAGACCCTGGAGCAGACGTCTCTTTGAAAAGTTGACAGTCGTTCAGGTGAATGGTGAAATCCACATTTTATAGAACATACAGGTTCTTACTTTGTTCATAAAATCCACCAATTGGGCATTATTCCAAAATACTGCCCTCTTCCGCAATATTTATACATACTCACTTCAAACTTTCCATCAGACTATACTAAAATATTCCGGTAGTTTCGGGTGTCTGCTTTTCCCAGAAGTTAAAGGAAGCTAAGATTTCATCTTCCTTTTCATCAGTAGAAATTGTGGTCCCTTAAACTGCGTATGCGGGAGCCAAAACAACCAAAAGTTATATCGCCTAATACCATTTCTTGGATTGTCAACTTATCAACTTTCATCTCGTCCTGAATAACCCAAAATAGCGCCCCTCAAATTTTCAAAGCGCAGTTTTTCCTATCTTCGTTTTATTGCTGCACATTTCCTACTTCGATAAACGATGAAGCCGTAAAAGTTTATGAGAATCTCCAGAAAGGTGTTCGTGACGTCATCAGAAGCGCTGCGATAAGCTGTTGTCATGACAACCGTAAGGAAAGTAACTGAAACAAGGTCGCCCGAAACTCTATCATTGTTAGAAGCTGAAAGCGATTTTTAGTAGGATCTTGGATAGTGCAAATCGCGGTTCAGCGATAGTATTTCTGATTCTATACGGACGATCGCCTGTTCGAATCTAAGTAGGAATCCTGAAAAACACTGGCTTGAAGGTGATGATAACAAACACAACGTATATCATTCAGAACATCCGACAATTCGTAAATACGAACCGGGTACCTTAAGAATATCTTGATATACGAGTAAAAGGAGACGGTCAGTGATTGAATACGCACGTATTTCATGTTGATCTAAAACCGTTTCCACAGGAACCTGTGGTATTTCACAAGTGGCTGTTCTGTGTTCGAAACTGTGACACCTTCAGGACAAATCAGTAGGCTTGTTAGGGTAAGGTTCTATGCAGGCAGGTTCTGTCCCAACTTTATAGAACTCCGTTTAACAGTTTAGTCACCAGAGTCTTGTGGTTACTATTTTTACCATCAAGTTCAATAGTAAGAATTCTGCTATTGTCCACACAACGTATTTACGTGTTCCGTATGACTCTTACGATATACAGCGATTATTTATTTCCCTATAGGGCATTAATTGATAGGTATTTCTAACGGAAGCACAAGTTCTTCTCTGTGACGTGCACTCTAACATTTGTACAGTACAGTGAAGTGTGTTTTAAACAGACCTTGCGCATGAAGGAAACCTGTCTGCTGGGGGAAAACGTTTGAAGTCTAAAAGATCTGCAGTTCCGAGGATTCCAACTTCATACACCTGTATTAAAGGAAACATTCCTGCAAAGGAAAACAGTCAGCCCCTTGCTGTTCCGTTATCGGCAGGTTTTACTGCAACATAGATTAATTTTAGCCTTCAAAATCGCCAATAAGTTACGGCCAGCTTTTTAATAATGCTGACAAAGCAAGATGGATTCGTTGCGACAGGCGGAATAGTTCGAAATCCTATAAGGGGGTTAAGTTGCAATTTGTAACTTACTGAAAAGCAAACAGTTATTTAGCGCGCTACAGAGTGACTACTGCACAGTGCTGAATGACTCCAAAACACTTGTAAAAGCCAGTGTGGACAAAGCGTCGGCGGGCCAACTGCCGTGACGACGGCAGCAGCTAGACTCGTCACTTCGAATGAAGAGGAGAGAAGAAAGGAAGAGTCTTTCACTGCAACGAACTCAAATAAAACTGTACCAGGACAAAGAACCTTCCAGCCACAGTAAGTGCAAGTGAAGACCTAATCTGCTCCAATTCAACCCTTCAGAACAGAAAAAGGCAATTCTGCTTCCGTGGAGTCGTCCGCAATGTAACAGGGTAACAGCAGATTTCTGCAGGTAGATGGCTCTATCTCTGAACCCTTCAGACCAACCAGATAAGAAAACAGCAGGCGACGAACGCCAGTTCGGAACAAGAAACAGGTGAATTTTGATGTGTGTTGGAGCGTGCATAATTGTGATAACTGAAGAATAAAAACCAACTAAATGCCACTTTTTATTTTATTGTACTTCTGATAGGCTCAACATGTTTCGGGCACACATCAGGAGCTCAAGACTATAATGTTGATTACCACATTGGTCGTCTCGTTCTTGGGTCGTTGTAGGTTGGAAGTTAGGTGCTGTTAGGCTGTAGTAGTGTCCGGTCTGCAGGCTATAGCCTGCAGCCCGGACACTACTCCAGCTATTCCCTGCAATCTTTGCCTTTGAAACAAAATTCTCTTCCTCAGACACTATTCATCAATATTGTTAGTGATAAAATGGAGGAAGAGATGGTTGAAACATTTTGCGCACATAAGGAGGACAAGAGATACATAAAGAATTTTGGTTGGCAGAACTGATAGGAAGACCTAGGCAAGGATTGAAGGCAACAGAGCCGAAGGGAACATTTTGTGATGTTGGGGTTGGGTGCAGCTTCGTCACGGTAAGGACTCTCTGAGTCGATAAACCCCGCTCAAGGACTTTATTCCATGCAGTCAGTCAGCAAGTGACCGAAAGTGCAGTTGCCTATAACAAGACAGGCTGCCCTTTTCCTGACGGTACAAACATTTGCCCTTGATTCCAACAGGAACGCGCGCAGTACGCTTGTACTCGCTAGACGAGTCCCTAGAGACGGATCCGGCAAGCCGCTATACTGGAGCGCCTGGACAAGTCAACTAGACTGGCCCGCCACACTGAAGTGATTGAGAAGTTAACGAATTGAAAGGCGACCCAAGCGAAGATTCACGTTCAAGACAGTGTAAAAACGCGTGTGGAAGTAACAGATGACGCATGACTACCTTACGCAGCCTACCATGATTCAGCTCGAGGAAGAAGATATAATTGGGCAGAAATGTGAAGAGGCAGCACTATCAGGTCTGGGGTTCGGTATAGAGAAGTCTTTGCTGTGAAAACAGAATGTCTGGCTTTGCAACGAGCAGCTTACTAGATATTCACCTAATTAACTCTCGAAATAGTTGGCTAAACAAGGCGTCCTTTTATTTAAAATACTGACCGTTTATATGCACAGAGCGGTGGAAGTACTTCACAGCGGCTAAGTATTATCTCCCGCAGAGACATCGTAACCCTTCATTTGAGAGCTGCTGGCGGTAATGCCTTCAGCATTACCGCGAGACATAACGATCAGGCCCTGCAAATTAGCAACTTAAAGTAAAGTGTGTCGTAACTACTACGTCACATCTGTGTACACGGCCTCGCGACGCATCATCTCGACACTGTTGTACAAAATGGCTTCCGTTTACTAATAAGCCTAAAGCTAACGCTGTGATCTATTCGGGAGGCCCAGTGTAGACTGTCATGATACTGACTGTTCGCAATGATAATTTGCAATATAAGTTACACATTTTATCTAACAACATTTTATCAAGTGGATAAAAATGTTATATGGGTACAAAACTCGATACCCCACATAAAGATACTAAAATCGATTGAAGGTCTAGACGAAGAGGGCGCTAAGAAAAATATCCGAGTGAAGCGAGAGGAAAAGAAAATAGGTGTGCTAACTTTCAACGCAAAATTTCACAATTTGCGTTGCTTACCAATGCAGCAAGCACCGTATCAAGAAGGGCAGGGTGAACAAGACACGTGACATACTTGGATAAATGAAACGTGTAAAGGTTTTTCGAAGGCACCAAAGTAAGAGTGACGTTGAAAGAACTTGTCGCAAAGGGGAGAATAATATAAAATAGACGAGATATGAGGTTACCACAACAGTGTCCTGCTACGTGACGCCACGTTGTTTGGTAGACATGTACAACGTTTCAGACCAAACCTGTTCTCCAGATTGCAAATTGAAATTAGTGGTTAAACCAACAGTGTGCGGATTTGTTGTTCTTGTTCTTCTTCTCCTTGTTCTTGTATTTCTTTTGTCGTTACAGTTCTTGGTGGACCATAGCCTCTTCAAAAACTGCCCCTCCCCACCCCTATGCTCTCGGTCCTGTCACTTACGCCTCCAGTTCCTCACGGCCATCTTTAGATCTTCGTCAACTGACTCAAGCCACCTACTTAGGTTTTCCTGTACATCGAGTGCCTTCTGTTATAACAACAGTAAGCTTTCTGCAAGGACCCTGTTCTTGTATTCTAAAGCTGGGTCCACACTTATAACGTGACCGCGTAACGTATCAGAAGTTGGTTACGCGGTCACGAGTCCCCTCCACACTGTCACGATACGGTGTTAGGTTACGCGGTAACGTTACAAGTGTGGACCCAGCTTAAAGAGGCATCCCAGCCACCTCAGTCTTCCTATATTTAACACTGTAACTATGTCTAGTTCATCATAAATCCTCATTAATATATCTTGATCTCCATATAGTTTGTTGAGTTGCAGACTGGATTTTTATCTACTAACAATGGGTCCAACGGTATGAAGATGATAACACAGTGACGATGCATCGTCGAGGATTCACACAGGAAGATTCCTAAACGGGCAGGCCCTAAACTTCTCAGCAACACGCAAGGTAATAAACTTGTGCACTATATGTGTATCGTCGTATGGGAATAATATATTCGGAGCGGCCGTGGCCTATCTGACGGTACCATCCCAACTCTGTGTTGCGTAAACTGAAGGGCCAAATAAATCCCTTAGTCAGGGTGAATAAAAATCGAACCTGAGATCTTCATAACTCTGACTTAATTCTCTCCCTGTGAGGCAAAGGGCCATATATACATGGAATTATTACAACTTGGTAATCTACAAATATTAATTAAACTGATATACCTATATTTACACGAATTGTAATAAAATTATTTGTTTACTTCACAAATAAGCCACATTTTAATTCAAAGGATATCTCCAGTTCACGCTTAGGTCGCGTTATTCGGTTCGTGGCAATGCAAACATGACGTCAAAGGGAATACAAAATACCATTCAACTGTACTGCTGCAGTCCAAAAATACGTTTATGATGCACTTGCACCGTCTCCCAGCGACAGAAAATGACTACAATAAATAAACTTGTGCAATTGCAGTAATGGAGCACGTACCAAAGCAGACCTTGCTCAACAACTGGTCAGCCTCACAGCTGACATGATACTGCACTCCCTCTGAACTACACGTGCAGCAGACTTCTCGATTTATGGCAAAACTCCGCTTAACCTTTATTGGTATGGACACATCTTTGTTTCAATAATGGCTGTACACCATGGTGTGGGCTACTTTAGAACTGGTGTGTGTAGGCATTCACCCTCTGTTCCTGTACATGTTCTGGTGTGCTCTTATAGCCGTCTAGAGGTGTGATACGGATTCCGTATTTTGTCGACTCTCCAAGCGTGTGTTGAGGTTCTCGGTCTGTGTTATGTTGGTTGTGTTTCCGGTTCGCTGCACCCATGTGTCTTGCACCATTCCGCCCCTGGCCAGACTAAGCACCTAAACAAACAGCTGGAAAGACGATAGAAATGCCACAGTGCCACATCGCACCAAAGGCAAGCAACGAAAGGAAGACTACAGGAAAAAATTAGAATGTGCACAATAACAGACGGATATACCTGCACACTGCAATTTTGAAAAAGTTCCACACCATTTTATACAATAATATTATTAAAATGGGAGATGTGCCCATACTCATAAAAACTGGATAAACCGACGTAACAAAACAAAGTTCTATATATATATATATATATATATATATATATATAAAACAAAGAGATATTTAAAACACAGTAGCTAACAGAACATAAAAACCCACACCGCAACCAATCAATGTAGGTATAACAGAACACTGAGGCGCTTTCGCGTGACTTCTGTTACCGTAGAATAGCGATAAGTATTATATATTGAGTGTGGGTCTGTATCCATAGTTATCCGGATTGCAAAGCGCATGCGTCTTGGCCTCCAGCTGTACGACATTTTTCCCCATTATCCAACAAATGACACGATTTTCGGAAACGATTTACAGAATATAAAATGTGCGTTTTGATTTTCTCTAAAACTTTGGTCTGAAACATTTCTCATTCTAAGAAGAATTCAGCCAGATATTGTTACGTAAGTGCACAGGACTTCACGTAAAACACCCGTAAGTCTTGTCAGATTTTAATGAAACTTTATTCTCTATAGATTTTCGAAAAATCCTCGAGTATCAACTGTAAAGGAAATTAGTTCAGCGGGAGCTGAGTTGTTCCAAGCGGGCAGACGCATAAAGCAGACAGAAAGACAGACAGACATGACGAAGCTAAGCTCATCTTCGCAATTCAGCGAACGTGCCTGAAAATCGCCGTCGGTACGGTACACGACGAAGTGCATGGACATACACAGTGTTAAACAGCAATGCATCGTATTTATCGTAGGTCACTGATACTACTGCAAAAAGCCTCAGAGGTAAAGTGAAAGGTAAAGTTAAATCTAAAACAGACCACGAAGGCCCAGAAATGGGAGTAGAGGTATAGCTCTACTCTTTCTTTAACCTCGGCGCTAGATGGTGGTGGGTGGTCATCGTCACGCCCCGGGTGCTTTACCTCCGGGAAAGACCCGGTACCCATCGTATAGGAGGCTGGGTGGGCCCCAGGGCCGGTCTGGATGGGTGCGGAAATTCTCGACCCACCGGGATTCGATCCCCGGACCGTCCAGCCCGTAGTCCAAGTCTCAGAGGTACTCGAAGGAAGTAACTGTCGAAGCCTCAGTTCGAAACATGCCGGGTGTAAAGTATATGAGCTACAACATAAATAAAGAAGCTGCATTACACGGCCAAGGTTGTCCAAAAATTTAAAAACAGAACGGTATGCCCGGGAATGCACAAACTGTACAGTGAATGCAAAGGGACTTGGAAAGAAAAACTGTCTAATCTGAGATACGTACGATCACCGCAGTTCGTTGCGCATGGTTCTGACATTCTAATAATGGAGACACGGTTCCTCCGGAGTGAATACTTTACCAGATTTAACGGCATCAATCCCTGAAGACAGTATTTTTAAAACACAATTTTCTTTCCAAAATAAAACTCAGCATTGAAACGGTTACGAAATACAGGCGACAGTGTTCAAGATTCAAAAGAGGTTCTGAGACACAAGTGTTCACAAGAGATACATTTCACCACATCAGGCACACGTGGGAGAAATTGTGTAATCTTGGTCCATATGTATTTTTTTATATGCTTCATATATACGGGTGAAAATATCAGTCCCATAGGTGGCATTTCGTTGACCTCATAAGCTAACATTTCCCTCTGGTCTTAAAATTTTCAGAACAGCCAACCCATTTCTACGTGGTTGAGGCCTATCTATAACCATCACATTCTGCTTTCTATGACTTCTGTGGTTTCTACGGAATTGCCCCCTAGGAATGAAACTTCACGTTCTTCTCGGGCTAGTACGTGCGAATATATTGAAGACAGATGAAGTGTGCAGTTCGTTTATGTAAGACTACACCAAGTACTTTTTCATCGCCACGACTTTCCTTTCAAACAAACTGTAATTAAACACAGACAGACGGAACAGATCAGTCAATATATTTGTTAGGCTACAGAATAGGCAGTCACGGTTCGATTCTTGAGAGCGGCAAAACGTTTCCTCGCCCCTGCCGTGTCGACACAGGGTCCAGAACCCACCCATCTTCTTATCAAAAGAATGAAGTCAGTAGTTCTCCAAGATAAAGCAACCGGAGCGTGAAGCATGCAACTCACTTCCATCTGGTGTCGAAGTTAAGAATGCATGGCTTTATACCTCCATTCTTCCATGGCATTATGATACAGTAACGACAGGACCAGTTTTAATTAAAGGCGGAAATTTCAAGAAAGTGTACGGACCTGCAAGGAGGATGAAGATGTAACATCTACTATCTTCTGCGATGTTAAGCAGCGTTTATCCGTAGTTAATAACCGACGTTTTGCGACAACATATGGGTCTCATTTTCAAGGGTCAAGCAGTCAAAAAAAACTTCTTAGACTGTTTCACCCTTGAATATGGGACAGGTGGGTTGTTCCGAAACGTCTGTAACTTAATACCAATCAATGCTGAGCCAGGATCTCATTTTCATTGCGGTGGAAACATGAAGTCAAGCACGGGATGAACAGACTTTCCGACGATTACAACAAATTTTATGTTTTGTTCACCGTGCATCCCTGTATAATCTTTTTCAAATTAAGCCAACTGGGTTCACACTACTAATTAGTATATTTATTTCAACTTCTCTACATGTTTCGGGTAACTATGTGCCCATCATTAGGAGAACTTACTGTATCTATGCTGGTATTTTTCACTCTGTA
>Ga0123354_10002418_pt1 | contig 24627 bp, 20 predicted proteins | sample TergutLab28metaG_2_FD_97872 | JGI IMG/M metagenome (GOLD analysis project Ga0123354, IMG submission 97872) | Labiotermes labralis P4 segment gut microbial communities from Petit-Saut dam, French Guiana - Lab288 P4 | ecosystem: Host-associated > Arthropoda: Insects > Digestive system > Gut ...
TATTGTCTAGTAAGATACTAGATTTCAATACATATATATTTGATGTTTTTGTTTAAATGATAAGGCTTAAGGCAGTTAAACACTGCACAAACTATCGGCTAAATTTTCATGCGTTTGTCGTGGCCGTTGCCGGATGGTTTGGGTGATTGGGGTGTGCCTTCTAAAAATGTGAAAGGGGTTGCTATTAGTGAATTGTTTACAGAAGAGGGGGAGTTTGGGGAGTTGCAATATGATTTTGGAGATAGCTGGTATGTTGGCGTAAAACTGGAAAAGTTAAAGGTGGATGAAGGGGTTTCTGTTGAGGATTTGCCGTGTGTGGTTAAGGGTAAGGGGTTTGGTGTTGTGGAGGATTGTGGTGGTGTTTGGGGTTTGGAGGAAATTGCGCAAGGATTAAAAACTGGGCAGGGTGAGGATTGGGAGGATCGTAAGGAGTGGCTTAAAGAGCGTTATCCTGAGGTTTTGGAGAAGGGTTTAGAGTTTTTTGATATTGATGAGGTAAATGTTGCTGTTAAAAGTGGTGGGGTTGCAGACATTTATAAGTTGATGTCAAAATAATGGTTTGCTGTTTTAAATTGGCAGGCTCTATTTCAACTCTGGCATAATCAAATGCACCTTCAAAGAATATGCCGGCTGTGTGTGCAGTAATGGTGAGAACATCGTGAAAGTCGGTTTGTAATAAACTAAGTACAGCTCATTTGTGTTAGTTTGTATAAAAAAACTGTGTATTTATTTCAAAATAAGTAAAAATACAGTGTATTTATTGCAAAAGTATGGAGTGGTGCCGAGGGCAGGGTTTGAACTTTAAAGAAATGGAGACGTCGCCATCACAACCTCCTTTTTCCTAACATATGTTTAATGACGATAACACAAAAAATCCTTTTTATTTTTTCCTATTTACTGCAAAATAAAAGGATACCCCTTTGGTATTTTTAATTATGTTCACCAAATTTTTATTACAGCACTGTAGAACTTATTACAGTTTTATTGAATGACGGCGTATTATTCATCCCCCTTCGCTTTTAGGCCGCCATTTTTTTGTATATATTCCCGAGCGCCGTCTATAAATTGTTTAATGCCACCATCATAGTTATCGCCAAATTTATCTTTTATTTCAAAAAGGCCATCCCGAAATACACGTACATCATTGCCATCATTTATTTGAGCTGTTACTATTTCTCTATCAGATTTTGAATCATGTGGCATTTTTAATCCAACAATATCATAAACAGTTTGGTCAGGTTTTGCGTCAATTCCTCCATAACTATCTGTCTTTCGATGATCCGTTTCTGTTAAGTTAATTCCAGGCAATTTATTCCCTTTTTTATCTTTTAGTTTATCAGCACTAATCGCTAATGCGGGAATATGATGTGCATGATAACTTTCTAAACTCCCTTTCTCCTTTTCTTTTTTATTTTCTTTTCTAATATCCCCACATTTACCGCCTAATTGGCGAATCTTTTGATCTCCATTTGATAAGTCCAAACTATATTCAAGATCAAGGAGTTTACCTAATTTCCAAATTTTTTCTTTTTCTTTCGGATCTGTTTCATTAGTATATTGCTCTTCTAATTGTTTACGTTGTTTTTCATATTCTGGATCTATAACATAAGAGTCGAATTTGTGTTCTTTATGTGTTCTTTCTGAATTTTTGCTCGAATCCGTGTTAAGCATCAGCTTTATTTCTTTTAACTCGTTGATCAGCTTCTTAGTATTTTCAATTTCTGAGGTTATATCTACTAAATCCGTTGTTTTCGCCATTTTTTCAAATAGGTCGATATTATTTTCAAGCTCATCGTAGTATTCGTCCACTTTCCGATTAGTTTCATCTGTTTTTGCTTGATTATCTTTGATTTGTTCAGTTAACAAATTTCGCTCAACATTGACTGCTTTCGACAAAGAGTCCATCTGTAACAATGTGGCATCATCTTTCAAGGGTATTTTAAATATTTCAGCAACAATAAATGAATCATCTTCATTTATTGTTGTTTGAGCTCTCAGCTCATTTTGTGTTTTCTTGATTTCATTTGCAGATTTTTTTATTTTATCTACATACTTATCCATAGTGTCCGTCTCTTAATCGACAAATGTCTTGTTGATTTCTATAGAAAAATCTTCATATTTTTCAATAATTTTGTTAAAATGTGGAGAATTACGTTTTTCTTTTACGTTAGTTATTAAAATACTCCAATAATACTTTAGGTGTTCTATTATTTTCAATATTTGTCTGTTATACAATAGATTTTGATTATAATACCCTTTTGTTTTCATGAACAGTTCTTTTATGGCTGAAAAAAGCTCATTTAATCGGTTAGCTAAATCTTTAGTTTCATCACTTAATGATTTCATACTTTTACGAAATTTTGTTATTAATGGATCATCGTTGTTTTTATCGCTATCGTACACGTCATTAAAGCTTAAATTATGGTCAACTCTGAATTTCTCAATTTCGTCTGCATCACGTTTAGATTTGTCAAGATCTGTGAGAAACTTTTCCATTTCACTTTTTAGTGTGAGATTTTTTGTTTCAAATTTTGCATAACAAATCTCTGAGCTACGTCGTAATAAATGATCATATCCAGCTTTTTTTGGTTCTATAAGTAGCCTTAACAGTTCTTCATCAGATACTGGTTCGTACAAAGCATCTTCTTTTTGCCATTTTTCTACTTTTATCTTAAATGGGCGCAAAAGACCTTCAAACGTCACTAAAGCAGATCCAACTTCAAATGTTGCCATTTGTTCCAGTTGAACCGCACTAGCTGACATTGTACTACCAAGAAGATTTCTATCATCTTCAGCCGTAAGTCTATGTCCGATTTTCAATCCAGTATTTTTAATAACTTCAGGAGCTAATTTAGTCGGAAGTTGGTCAGCTATGATGATGCCTTCATTTAAAGCACGTACTTCGGCCAACATTTTTACAATATAAGCAGTAGCTGCAAGTTTAGGGTCAGCGTCTTCTCCTGTAACCTCTGAGGCTTGAGGCCCTATTAAGTTATGTGCTTCTTCAAAAAAGATAGCATGACGTAAGTTTTTACCGCCCGCAGATGGTTTGACTTTTAAACTCTCACGTATTAAAGTTGATAATAGTAGTGTTAAAAAATTAGCTGGGCCTGATCCCATGGCTTCTAATTCGATTAAAGCAGGTACAGTAAGCCATTCTTCTGGAGCGAGTGAGGATTTTGGAACATCAAATACATCACCCATTTCGCGGCGAAGTAAACTACCAATTCTAACTTGAAGTACACTTCTTAAATTTCCTTTCAACTCGCTATCGTAATCTGTTTTTTCAACTTCATCCTCTAATTTTTCATATAATTCTGACATCGTCGGGTATGGTAACTTTGATTCGTTTATGGTGTCAGGATACCACCCTTTTTCACGATAAACAGCTTCTATAGCATTGTCAATCATAAATGGCGCTGGAGGACCCAATGTAAAAGCGCCTTCAAAAACAGCCATAAGATTACGAATATGTTCTGAGAGTGGCATACCACAAGGAAATTCGAATGGGTTTATGTGTAAAGGAAATTTTGTTCCTGAAAATGGTGAAAATATTAATAAATCGTCCATTCCTTCAATTCGAGCGAGGGATCGGTATTCTTTTTTTGCAGGTTCCAATATTAAAAAGGGAATTTTATGGGGGGGTTTCCATAATTCCGTAGCTAAATGTAACATGCTGTTAGTTTTTCCAGAACCCGGAACACCTGCTAAAAACACGTGTTTTTTTAACAATTTAATAGGTATAAATACATCATAGTTGTTTTCATCAACACCTATTTTTAACACGCTTTTACTCTCAGGTTGTTTGGGTGCTGTTTCTTTAGGAATTTCAATAACTTCCCCATCGTATAATGCCGGAAGCGTAAAAAAAGGGCGTAATTCATCAAGTAAATATAAATTAGGCATAAATCGTAAGTTCGTGAAAGTATTTTTTCCTGCTACATCAATGATTGTCATTGACGAATAAATATCTAAGTTTCCTTTGAAATCTCTATCAGCTGAAAAAATTTTGATGACGTAATTGCCGCTCTTTAATGATTCGGCACCAGCTGCGTCTACAATAGATACGGCTATATCTTGTTCATTGGCAAAAGCAAGTATGTTAGCCCGGAAATGTGGGGCGCTTTCATATTTTTCGATAAGATCGTTATATTGTTTTAATGTTTTTTCTGCGTTTTCATCTCTATTTGCAGTAATTGTAGTGGCGTGTTTTGTAACGTGTATGCTCGTCCAATTCCTTAAGTCTTGTATAGGTAAAACTTTTCGTAGACCAGAGGCATAATCAACTGGAAAGATATCTACTCTGAACGCAGCAGACTTCTTATAGCATTGCATTGTTTTGAACATATCATATAACCGAGCACCATCATTCATTTCCCACTCGGCTACTTTATAATAATTTATATCCTCGATATCCGGCAATTTAATTGACGGTTGAACGAAAAACTCACGTTTCCCCAGCGCCGCCATATAATCATAGGATGTCCGTATATTTTTTAACAACCCTAGAGACTCCTCCTCGTTGGATATGCAACCGTCATCTTCTACGGACAGTATTTTGCCATTCTTTATTTTAGCAGTACAATACGGTTTATCTTTGTATTCCACAATCTTTTCTTTGCTTGGAGCAGTGTTTTCATGTGATATATAAAACTCCTCAGCGTCATGATTAAAATGATTTTGTAGAGTGACAATCAACCCCTTATCAGTTTCCTTAATGTTAGTAATTGATACACGTTCAACGCTTACGAAGTCATAAAACGCGCTAATTGGGGAACTTTGTATTGATTCTCTTATGCGTATTAATTTGTCTTTTTCTCCAGATGCAATAAAGTAAATTTTTAACTGGTTGCCCTTGTCAGAATCTGGGTCATATATGTATATGAGATGAAAAAAAACGGTAGACATAATCCCTTTGCGGTTTAGCTGTCTTAAAAAAATAGTTAATTTTTTTAGGACACCATCTACACCGTTTTCATCAAGAGAGGCATATTTGCTAAGAGATAAATCTGGTATAGATTCTAAACTGAAGCAAAGGTATGCCATACTAAAAACTCATCTAAATTTGCTTTGAATTTTGCGTGAACTATCTTGCATCTCTGATCCTTGTTGAGATATAATATCATCGATTGTTTTTTCCATGTCGTTATAGTCTTTTAAGCTTTTTTCCATTTCATCTTTTGCTTTGTTTGCCGATTTTTTCCCAACATCTGAAATATTTTGCATTTTATTAATCTCGTTTATTGCATCTGTTACCTTATTTCCTTCATCCGCAATGTCTGCTTGATTATTTTTTAAATCATCTTTTACGGATTCAAATTGATTTTCGATTTTTTCTTGCTCATTGTTAAAATCTGTGCGATATTCCTGTTTTAATTCGTCAACTACTTTTTGGTCGAATATGTCCCTTACTTTATTTTGCAGCTCTTGTATTATTGCATCTATCTCTTCAGCTTCTTTTCCGAGTTTTTTGCTCTCTTTAGTAAGCTCACAACCTTCTTTAGCAGAAGTTTCAGTTACCTTCTTTTTAATGGCTTTGTATTCACCCATTGAGTGTTTCCCCATTATTATGATTGCGTATTGTGCATATTAACTTTCGCAGTTAATTTTTTTGAATATTTTTTTCAGCCATTCCTGATCTGGTTTTTTATAAGGTCGGAATTTTTGATTCCCATAACAATTAAAGATGGCATTATTTTCGCTTATTCTGCTTCCATAAGGTTCATCCATGAATTGCCCTGAATCTTCATCACTCATCGTGAAACCCACGCGTAATCTGAAAAAGTCGAGTTTGTTTGAATAATGGCGTGTAAAGTTTTTGTAATAGTCCACCCAAATTATTGAATGTATGCCTTTTTCAGCACCATGATCAATAATGCTCAAAAACATATCATACGCCTCAGCTTTCAACTCCTGTTGAATATCCAAACTGACGCCACCAAAAGCAACATTTTCGTTTCTTGTATTTTGATATGGATTACTACTGCGCAACTTGTCTGCTCGTTGAAGCCCAAATATCAACAGATATTTACTTTCATTTTTGTGATCCTTATCCCGTTCAAGCATTTCACTATATAATTCTTTTAATGTATTATCAATAGCTTCTTCTTCGTTTTTACTTGTTTCAGTAAATGGAATAAATTTTGTATACCTAATATAAGCAGGTAATAAATCACTTAATATTTTTAGGGTATCTCCCTCTATATCATATGGATCTTCGGGTGGGGCATAATCAATTATGCTAATAAAAGGTGAAGAGGGTTTTTTGTTTTCATGCTTTTTCATATAACCAAGGATAAGACTTAAAGAACAAAAAGTAAACGTTGTACGCGCTTTTTGTGCATCACTGCTAATGATGAGCATATTTGATTTTCTATCAGCTGTAAAAATCGTTTTTAAGTTCCCAAACAACTGTAAAGATTCGCCGATTACAACAGTGTTTTCGTTAAATTCGTTTATGCCGTTTACATTATATTTTTGATAACGACTGTTTATGTTTTCCTCGACATTTGATAATAATATGCGGGTGTCTGGTTTTTTGGGTTCTTGTTTTAACTTTATTTCTTTTTCTGCTCTTTCGGATATTTTGTGTAATAAAGTTGTTTGTTCATCTTGGTCAATGAATGAAACTCTAAAGATATTGTTTGCTACTTTATTGCCACAGTCGGAATTATAAACTGCGTGACCGGGCCCGACTAATTGGTCAACATCTTCGTTTCCATCACCCAAGACTAATCTTTGATCTGCTTTTGGACATTTTAGTGCTATCCGTATGCCCACTTGGTTCAAAACGCCTTGAGATATTCCACCGACTTCTGACATTGATTGTGTTGCTAAAATGACATGGAATCCGTAGCCTCTGCCCTGTGTTATAATGGTGCTGAGTTGTTTTGACACTGTTTGGTTTAATAAATCGCTGTCTTTTGAAAATAGTTTATGACATTCGTCAACTATCAAAAGAATTCTCGGCATTACACTATTTTCGTTCAACCTTTTGCTTTTTTCTCGGTATTCGTGAATGTTGCCGACATTTATTCGTTTGAATTTTTCAGCTCTTAGTTTTTGTTCTCTTGCGATAAAATCAAGGACGCTCTCGCCAAATTCACGTTCGCTTTCAATAGCGATTACATTGAAAATATCAAACTTGTGGTTGGCGTAAATTTTAAATTCAACACCATCTTTAAAATCGATAAGGAATATTTGTAGTTCATCAGCTGAATACTTCAAAATGGCGCTCATTATTATTGTGTGTAAAAGGCTTGATTTACCTGAACCTATTTGTCCTCCAATTAAGGCATGTACGCTACGGTCATTAAATACAAGATTTTGGGTACTTTTTGCGCCATAAGTTCCAATAGGTATAACCAATTCGGATGAACAATCGTATTTAAACAATTTATCAGTAATTTCATGAAGTATTGATTCATTGAAATCAATGGTGATGTTTTTTTCATCTTTTATTCCTTTTTTTAATGCCTCAATAACTTTGTTTCTCATGGGTTCTGATGAAAATAACGCTTTTTCTATGGGTGTATTTTTATTGGGAAATAATGAGTTAATAAAAAATGGAATGTTATTTCTGTTACCTAAAATTACTTCATTATTTTTAGTGGTAATTTGTAAGCCTTTGGCTTTAATTTTATTTTCAATATTATTTACAAATGGAATGATTTTTTCATCCATTTTGCTTAGTTGTTCAGCATTCTTCAAAATAATGGTGTAAACGCCACATTGTGGTCCTGATGAAATGATTTGTTCTAGCTTGATTAATAGTTCTTCATTAAATCTTGCTGGAAAATCCATGATCATCAATATTTCGTAGGGTTCAGCATTTTTTTTAGCGTCAACGTTGTATTTTTGAATATTATCATAATTACCTTGTAAACATCTTTGATGAACGTTTGAAATGTGTTCAGTGAGGATATTAAGTCTCTCGTAAATGTCTGTTTCTGATGACCATATTTGTCCATTGATTACCTTGTTTGTTTTTTCGTTCTCATCGACAAGATTTCTAAAAATGGCAAAGGTTTCGCCAAGGTTTATCGGGTCGATAAATGTGAAATTTACTTTGGTTGGTGGAATCATCATAAACAAACGCATAGCTAATGAACGAGCTTTGTCTGCAAAGATTTCTTTATTGGCTATGTTAAGTTCAAATAAATAGCTAAAACTCTCGTCAAACACAAGACAGAAAGGAATCTTTAGTTTTTCGTGTCGGTATAAAGCTGGATAATGTTTTTCTAACATTTCCTCAGTATACTTTCCAAAATTCAATGCTGATAAATCATATGTAAGTGTTGCAATACGGACGCTTGACGGATTCTTTGTGCAACATTGATATTTTTCAATATATGGTTCAGCTGCATAGATGTCAGCGTATTCTTTTTTAATTTTTTCTGGGTCAAAGCAACTGATCATTTTAGCAGTTGCATCTTTGATTTTTTCCGATATTGTTGCTCGTGAATCATCTAAGAGTTTTTTGCGTTTAGCGGAGTGGTTTTTTTCTGCAACCTTAACAGCTATAAAATATTTGGTTTGCTCTGTTTTTTCATTTCTGTTTATTTCTTCACAAGTATTTTGATAATCCTGCCAAATATTGTCACGAATTTTTTTCACAGTTTTTTGCTCAGCAAATAACAAATTACGAAGTTCATCTATTTTTGCGGTCAATGATTTTTTTGAATCTTCTGAACAATTAAACAAGTCTGTTTTACATTCATTAATTTTATTATAAATTTCAGTTTGTCTGTGGATTTCTTGTTGAGTAATCACCTGTAAAGTGGTTTCATATTTTTTAAAAGCCGATGTTTTACTCTCTACCGCAAGGCGAATGCGTTCTTTATGTTGATTAGCCATAGTCTGCATATCTCTAACATGTTCATCATCTATAATTCGAAGGTTATTAGGAATATTTACTGCTAATTCTACACAGTATTTGCTTGCTTCATTAAACTCAACCAGTTGGGAAATAAAGCCCTGCAAAAAATCATTTCGGGTTATTTGAGGCAGTTCAGTGTTATATTCCTTAACAGAAATACTTGTTGGGGTATCTTGTGTACCACTTTGGTTTGTCATCAGTAGATTTCCCTTCTATTTTTATTTTTCAACAAATAGGCTATTTGAACGTTATTTGCAAACATTTTCATTCTACAGACATAGCCTCCGTCAAAATTTGGTCGAATAGTTCCTGCGATAGTAAGAAAATTGTTTTTGTATAATCACCGTTATGCAAAGCCATTTTTGCTTCATCATATTCTTTTGCAAGTTTATCAATTTCCATCTTGAGATTTTCTAGATTGTTGTGCATTGTAATTATTTCAGAAATGGACTGAGTTATTTCTTTAATGATGCTCTTTTGCATGTTTTGTAATCGAGAATACTCGAAAAACTGTGGTTGTGTAGATGTGAGTTGAATTAGTTGATTATATTCCGTATTGCTTTGCTCAGATAGAAACTTTAATTTTGATGTCCACGCATTTTTTTCTTCGAATAAAATTTCTTTTCTATGTTTTTTGCTTATTATATCTGTTGATTCCAATAAATGTTCTATAGACGATTTGAACTCTTCAGCTATTGCTGTGCAGTCAATAGTGTATTCATGTAATGATTTTTCAACATCTTCCAAACGTGTTATATTCTCTTTGAGTTTTTTTTCAATAAGATTAAATTTATTGTTATATTCATCAACTGTTGTTTCAACGCATGTGTTGCGTTTTTTATCAAGTTCGTGTTCGGATAGTGTTTTAAATAATAATTGGGTAAACTGATCTTCTGTTCGCCTAATTAGCAGGTAAACATTTTTTTGTTGTTCATCTGCATATTTCTCTGCGCATTCAAACGCGGAGGCAGATGTAATATTGCCTGTTTTAAGTAATTCTTTATCAGTTTTACATTGTCTAACGGCTAATAACTTACGCCAATATATTTCGCTGTTACTTGGTGCCCATTCCAATGTATTGTCTATCTCTGATAACGCATTACCATATTGTGATAGAGATATGGCATCATCAATTTTTTCAATACTTTCATTAAGATGTGACAAGGGTTCTGCAAACTGGACATTTACACCACCATCGGATGGTAACATTTTTTTGCAAAATGGACACAAACCATCATCTTTTACATAGATATGAATGTGGCGAGAGCAACCAGTGCATTTTGCTATTTTCATTCAATTCCCCCATTTGCACCAAATTCGTGTATTATATCAGTAAGTGTTTGTAATGATAACTTGAAATCATTGATGGCACGCCATATTTTTTCTTGCAACAACACACTTTCATATTGAGGATTTAACGTAACACTCTTACAGAGCTCGTCATTTGAAAGACATATCTTTACAGCGTTGTCAGCAAACTGTTTATATTGACTAGCATAATCTTGGCGTTGCTTTGTTTCAGCTTGTTCTGCCTGAACTATTGTCCGCTGTATGCTACGTATTACACTCAATGATTGAGCACTATATACATTTTCGCAGTTTCTTGCTTCGTTCGCTAAAAATTGCGCTTTTATAACTTGTTTTCTTAGATTTTCTACTAGTTTTCCAGAAAGCCACATTTTTCCTTTAGCATCTTCTACAGCAGTCACTGCTTGCTCGGCTACGTGTATTGCTATTTGTGCAGCTTTCATAGTTTCGTCAAAAGCCATTTTGACTACTTCATATGCTTGGATTACCTCTGTTGTTGCTAAAATGGTATTTACGTCTACAATCGTCGAAGAACATCGGCTACTTATTTTTTCCATACTGACTGGATTAGCTTTAGCATTAACTGTTACATTTTTTGCAGTACCTAATGCCTGTTTTGCATCGTTAAGTAGATTCTGCATTTCTTCCCTTTTGTTCATATGAGCCACTATGTCCTATTGAGTAACGTTATTTCTAAAACTAACACGTATATATTCAAATGCTTTTTGTAACAAACTACGTTTTTTAACAAGCTACTTTACCAAATTCCCGAAGTAGAATGAAATTTGTTAATCAATACTAACTATTTTTCAAACCCATCTTGAAAAATAAGTGTAGTAATCAGACATAATTAAGTTGTTTAACAAAAAGTTAGTTGTAATGTAGTAGGTATATTATAAAAAATGAGTGAAAGAATACGGCCATCATAATTTTCCGCTCTAATTAACACTTGTCAATTAACTCGTTCACCATTTGTAACATTGATTTAAAATGGTTTAAAATAGACATATATCGGAATATTAAATCATCAAGTTTAGCTGTATATGATGGTGCTGAAATAGTTAGCATTGCCGCTTTTCTCAAAGCTTCAATACGACCATCACTAAACTTAATGAGTGTATCAAGATTACTAGGTACTGTTTTCTTTTCACTTGATGTAGAAGCACTAAACATTTTCAATATCATACTCTTACAAAACATGCCATTTGGCTCAGAAATTCTATCTTCCATTTCACGTATTTCCTGTTCTGCAACAGCAATTTGTCTATCTACTGCATTTGTAGCCATACATATCCCCATTTTTTAACTTATTTGTCGTAACATGTCTTGTGCTTTTTCGTGTCCTTGTTGTGCTGCTTTTTTCAACCAGTGTATAGCTTGCTCAAGATCCTGTGTCACACCTTCACCTCTAACATAACAAAGACCTAAACCAAATTGTGCTTTCACATTTCCTTGTTCTGCAGCCTTCACATACCATTTCGCAGCCTGCACAGAATCCTGCACCACACCCTCACCCTTATCATAACACTTACCCAAGTTGTATTGCGCATCCGACTCGCCTTGTTCTGCCGCTTTAGTGTACCAGAACACAGCTTTCACAGAATTCCGCGTCACTCCCACACCAAAATCGTAGCAGGTACCTAAGTTAAATTGTCCTACTGGGTCTCCTTGTTCGGCAGCCTTTGTGTACCAAAACAGTGCTTGCGCAGGATCCTGTCCTACACCAATTCCATTCTCATAATAACAACCTACGCTACATTGTGCACTTGCGTCGCCTTGTTCTGCAGCTTTTGTGAACCATTTCGCAGCTTGCACATGATCTTGTGCTACACCTTTGCCTTCATGATAGCGCCAACCTAAAGCATTTTGTGCTTTCACATGACCTTGTTCGGCGGCTTTTGTGTACCATTTTGTAGCTTCCATATGATCCTGTGCCACATCCTCACCCTTATCATATCGCTTGCCCAAATTGTATTGTGTCTCAGAATCGCTCTGTAAAGCACCGCTGTTTAATTCTTTAAATTCTGACATACTTTCTCCCTTCCAAGTATTGTTTTGTTCAGCTAATCGTTCAGTAGCCGCTCTGCGAACATTGTCATCTTTGGCGTTTTTTGCAACATCAGCAAGTAAAGTTGTGTTAGTCAAATTCTTATTTCTAATAGCCATCATGCGGATTTCACTATCTGGGTCATTTTTTGCTATGTCGGCAAGTGTTACTTGGTAAGGCATCTGCTCAACTGATTCCAATCGTTCAACTCGATTTTGTTTCTCTCGTTGTCTTTCTTGTTCCAATTTTTGTTTTTCAAATGCGTGTTCTTGTTTTCTTTTTGTGTTTTCTTTACGACGTGCATTTCGATTTCTAAGCCATTTAATCATGCGGTACGTGGCGTAAATCGAAAGTATCAAAATGATTATCCCAAGAATTCCTAGAAGTACAATACCTAGTATACCTGCCCACCAGAGAGCAGCAACTATAACTATGAATATAATTATGCCACAACACCACATACAAGAGTCATTATCGCCCATAGTTTTTACCTCTATAACATGATTAGTATTATTCCGATTGCAAATAATATTCCACTTATGAATCGAAGGGGATTATTGCTTTTTCGTAGATCAAATAATTGAGTAAATCCATCAATTAGAAGGGGTAAACAGATGAGTCCCAACACATATAGCGGTAGTGTAACATTTAACATTAAAAGCCCGATCGCTAATCCTGCGCCTACAACTAACCCGGTACATCTGGCGCATAAAAAGCTTGTATGATTGCCAATTTTTATGCACCGCTCTTCCAATCTATGACAAAAAAAGTTAAGACCAAACCTCTTACCTCTAACTGTGACAAATAATACAGGACCAGCTCTGGGCAACCAAGAAAATTTAAAGTTTAGTAACTGTTGTTTTCTTTGTTCCACTTGTATCAAAGAGAACCGCCCTTATTCAAGACTTTTTATAATGTGTTGTACAGATTATTACTATAAAAACAATTCTTCGTAGAGTGGGCTTTCATATGATGAAGATCTTTGAGGCGAAATATCTGATAATGCAAAGAAGGCAATCATTTACTCTTCTCTCAACAACGCTCTTCTACAGTATCTAATCCAATGCAAGCTAACAAAAATAGTTTTATATCAAGGATAAAAAAAGAGTTAAATATAATTATACCCTAAAATTGGCGTTTGAGAGAGGTGTATGGTTTGTGCGGTGTCTATATTTCATAGTGCGTTATACAAATTTTGTGTGTAACTTAAGTGGTGTAGATGTAACTGAAACTAGCCGACAAGCGCATATATGTGGTATCGGGTTCAATGCTAAAAAATGTGGGGCAAAAATTTTGTCGGAGTTGTGGCAAAGTCGTAACATAAAGGATGTATAACTATGGAAATTATAATTCAAATAAACAAACAGCGTGGGGTAATAAATGCGTATGATGATCGTACTGCAAAAACTTATTCTATTGATGAAATCCAGAATATGGCCTTTAATGGTGATGTTGTAGCGCAATGTGCTATGGGCGATTATTTTTCTACTCCTGAAATAGTTGATTTTGGTAAAGCTGTGGTTTGGTACAAGAAAGCTGCAGAAAATGGGAATGCAAAAGCCCAATGGCTCTATGGTAGCAGTTTTTTCACTGGTATGGGTGGTGTGCAAAAAGATTTGAGCCAAGCAGAATATTGGTTTAAAAAATCTGCCGAGCAAGGAAACATGGAGGGTAAGTATAGCTTAGCGGGTTGTTATTTTATAAATGGTGATTTGATAAATGCAGAGTATTGGTTTTCAAAAGCGGCTGAACAGGGGCACGCCGAAGCCAAAATGATGTTGAAAAGTGTATCATTATCTTTGAAAATTCGCGGTTAAATATTACAAAATAGGTGAAAACGTGTATGCCAAAAATAGATGGTCAATATTGTCCATTTTATGACTGGGATGCAAACATATGTAACCCAATAAGGACTGAGGAAAATCAAACGAATAATGTTGGATCCAGTTATAGGCCTTTTTGTCAAGGAGAAAGCAACTGGAAGATGTGTGACATTTATCGACGAGCACGACAAGTAGAAGAAAATGTCAATAAACTTTTGGGGTGTGATTTACTTGGGTCGCATTATGATAAAGACGTAAAAGAGTTTTATGCGTTGGAACGTGAAAGTAGTAGTATATCAGTAACTTCAACCGATTTTACGAGAATAGCTGATAAATATGCTTCATTAGCTCAGTCTTTTAGGTCGATATATAGACGTGATTATAGAGCAGAATCAGCAGATGCGAAGAATTATATGATGAAATGTAAAGAAAGAGAAAAAATGTATAGAAACAAATATGATGAAAAAATTAAAGAAAAAGAAAATGAACAAATAAGGCAAATAGGACAAGTGTATGAGCAGGCATTAAACGATTTTTCTGTAGTAGATGGTAAAAGTGCTAGTACAGCAACCGATTTTAAATTAATGGCCGATAAATACGCCTCATTAGCTGTGTCTTTTAGATCTTTAACATGTTATAGAGCAGATGAAAAGAATTATGTATTAAAATGTGTGAAAAGTTCTTGGACTGGACACTTTTTTGTTAGGCAATTGTGGCAAGCTGAAGTGGAAGCCTGTGCGTTGAAATACAAGTTAAACCAATTAACTATACGTACCAAATTTAAACTGTGGCAAGCTGAAGTGGAAGCCTGTGCGTTGAAATGCGCAGAAAGAGAAAAAGTATACAGATACAAGTATAGTGAAAAAGTTAACGAAGAAAAATATGAACACACAGTAAAAGATTTTCATGCTGTAGAAGGGGAAGTTGGTGGTTCATCATCGAATTTTAAAGCGATAGCCGATAAATACGCCTCATTAATTGCACCTTTTAGGTCTTTGATAAACTATACTGATGGAGCAGAGAAATATGCGTTGAAATGTGAGGAAGGTCAAAAGATCTACAGGTGTAAACATGATGAAAAAGTTAAAGAAGAAATGTACAATTGTGCATTAAACGATTTTTCTGTAGTAGATGGTAAAAGTGCTAGTACAGCAACCGATTTTAAATTAATGGCCGATAAATACGCCTCATTAGCCCAAGTCTTTGACGACATATCCAATTATAAAGAGTCAAAAGAATATGCAATAGAATGCACAGAAAAGAAAAAAGCGTATAGAACCAAGTATGACGATAAAGTCAAAGAAGACGCCTATGAGCGTGTTGTGAGTGATTTTTTTGTGTTAGACGGTAAAGAACGGTATAGTTCATCAACCGATTTTAAGGTAATAGCTGATAAATATGCCTTATTAGCCAAGTCTTTTAAGTCTATGTCAAATTATAAAGAGTCAAAAGAATATGCAATAGAATGCACAGAAAGAGAAAAAATCTGTAGAACTAAGCATGATGAAAAAATCAAAGAAGAAGCAGCCAATTTGTGGGCAGCACAAAATTTATGTCGTTACTGTGGCGGTCAATTCGGCGGTTTATTTACTAAAAAATGTAAAAGTTGTGGAAAGCCGAAATAGATTAGTGATAAACACAGTGTAAAGTGAGAAGAAACATCATATCTACACCATCAACTACAAACTAATGCTGGATAACCCTATAATTTCCAACCTGCCGTCCCGAAAAATTATATCTATGAACCTGAGATAATCGGTGGAAATTAAAAAATACGGTTTTTCTGACCCTTTTCAATACAAACAAGTTATGCGTCATAGACATAAATTATATCTATGTAACACTATCAAACACTTGAAAGAACAAAAGTCACCCACATTAAAAAACGTATCTATGAAGCTTAATTGAGAAATAACCCTCAAACAAAGCCCCATTCATATCAACATCGCAACTAGATTCTGACATAGATATATTTCTTCGGGATTTCAAGTTTCCAAATATTTTCATGATAAGGGTAAAAGCCTCTAGCAAACATCTTTTCTTTCAAATACTTTATTTTGCAACATCCACATAACAAGAGCAAAATCACAAGTTTTGTCTCAATGCTACTTTGAAAAAAGATGCAAAACATCTCAATCAATAAGCATATATAGTGAAAAAATCAAGTATAAATCTGATATTGAAGTAACTAAAATAAAGAGGAAAAAATGATGAGCGATAGACGAATTCCAAAACGTGTACAAATTAACGGTATATGGTATGATGTAAAAGAAGGTTGGGCGGGTAAACTTGAACTTTGTGAATATATGAAAGCGCCACAATATATCGCTGAAGAACCTTATGCGCATGTAACAAACCTGTTTTATGTTAAGGATGTTAATGGCAATAAAGTGGGAGAGTTCAACACGAACCTCATGGACTGGTCAGGCAGCGTAAATAGTATTGAAATGTAAATACTGTAACACGCCCTGAATTCCCGCCAAAATTGGTATAAACCCTAAATTATCAGTAATAGAACAGGATTAATCATAATGGTAGTGGTCAATAGGCGGGTAGTTACGATAACTACAGGGTGATATTTGGTGATCGTTTGTATGATGCTGAACGGTAAATATAGTTGCGAATTTTGAGGCACCCACCACTGATATAAGTCAATTTAGCAGGTGATATGATAGAAAAACATTTTTACAATGTATTCCTAATTAGGAATATACAATAGAGTACAGAAAGGAGAAGCGATGTCAGAACTTTATGAATTAAAAAGAGCTGCTTCACAGGGAAATCCTGAAGCGCAATATAATTTAGGGATCTGCTACGCTAGAGGCAGAGGCGTAGCGCAGGATCGTGTTGAAGCTATCAACTGGTACACAAGAGCCGCTGAACAAGGATATGCGCTAGCACAACATAATTTAGGGGTCTGTTATGAAGAGGGGTTGGGTGTAACGCAGAATCATGTGGAAGCTGCAAAATGGTATACAAAAGCCGCCGAACAAGGTCTTGTACGAACACAAACCAACTTAGGGCATTGTTATGAGCATGGTTTGGGGGTGACGCAGGATTTTGTGAAGGCTGTATATTGGTACACTAAAGCGGCAGAACAAGGCGAGGCTATGGCTCAATACAACTTGGGTTTATGTTATGCTTTTGGTCGAGGTGTAGCCATGAACTATGTGGAAGCTGCAAAATGGTGGAAGAAAGCTGCTGAGCAAGGAGATGCGGATGCACAATACAATTTAGCTATCTGCTACGGACGTGGTGAAGGCGTAGCTGAAGATCGTGTAGAAGCTACCAAATGGCTTGTAAAAGCAGCACAACAAGGACACACTGGCGCACAAGCCATGATGAGAAGATGATAAATATAAAATTACACTTTTATGGCATCTACGGCAACTGGAAATACGCAATAGAATAGCGGAAGAAAAAACAATGCCAGAAATTAGTCGTTTGAAAATTAGTGCTAATATGGGTTATGAACGTGATCAGTACATATTAGGTAAGTGTTATATGCATGGGGATGGCGTGGAGAAAGATCCCGGTGAGGCTGTGTATTGGTACACTAAAGCGGCTGAAAGGGGGTTTGCTATAGCGCAAAATGACTTAGCTTACTGTTATATGCATGGGGATGGCGTGGAGAAAGATACAGTGATGGCTGTACAGTGGTACACTAGGGCTGCTGAACAGGGGTTTGCTAGAGCGCAAAATAATTTGGGACAGTGCTACGAGTATGGTATGGGCGTTAAACCAGATTTTGTACAAGCATACAAATGGTATAACAAAGCCGCTTCAAACAGAGATGCCGATTTCGATGCAATACGTCATTTAAAATTTATATATAACGATTTAGCGAGCCAAATTGACTCTGCACATTCAGAGGATGCTTTACGTGTTCTTGCGTTACATTTACATAGCTTAAACTATGAAAATTCTCAACAATTAGCCCACGAATGTGAGCAAAAGGCTAATGCCATTATAACACGATATAATCATTTACTTTCGAAAAAAAATGATATGACCAATTTGTCTTGGAAAGACATTGAACAATTAGCAATTGAGTTCCGTGTACCTTCTATGCAAGCATATAAAGACTCAATCGCATTAGCTGAAGAGTGTGATAAGTTGACAGAGAAGGCTAAAGCGGATGCTTATGAGCAGATTATCCAAACTAAAGCGCAGACAGACAACAAACCTGAGCCTGATGCCAGCGAGTATCATAGTCTTGTAATCCAGTTTCAGGAGTTTGGATTGAATTATAAAGATGCTGGTCGATTGGCTAATGAATGTGAGCATAAAGCGCATGTTCAAGAGCAAAAAGTCATGTATAATGGCCTTCTTGTGAGAAAAAGTAACGCGTCAAGTTTGAGCTGGAGAGAACTTGAGCAATTAGCCGCTGATTTCCGTGTACCTTTTTTGCATGGCTATACGAATTCGGCTGAGTTGGCTAAAGAGTGCAAACAATTGGCGGAAGTGGCTAAGGCGGAGGCTTTTGAGCAGGTGCTTCAAGCTAAAGCGCAGACGGGCAGCAAGTCGGAGGCTATAGTTGAATACCGCAGATTGATTAATCGGTTTCTTGAGTTTGGATCATATAAAGATGCTGAAGCATTAGCCCGAGAGTGCGCAAGCACAGCATATGCTCAGGAGCAAAAAAGCTATTATGACAGTCTAGTTTCACGTATGGCCATAGCGGTTACGGAAGAAGATTTTGATGCTTTAGAAGAGGCGTTTTGTGCTATGAAAAATTATCCAGGTGCCGTTGAAAAAGCTGAAGAATGCGTCCAAAAAGCAAAACCGATAAAATATGTTAACCTAATCTCAAAACGGCATAAAACAACACGTGTAACTGAGTTAAAGGAATGCTCTGAGCGATTCCACAAATTGGGAAATTATTTAGATTCTGTTATGCAGGCTGAAGAATGTGAAAAGGAAGCGTCGCGTCGTCAAGCTGAATATGTCTCGCAGAGGCGGTGTTGGAATTGCGGCGATGAAATAGGTGGTGGTTCATTTGTCAAAAAACTGTTAGGTGGCCTACTTACTAAAAAATGCAAAAACTGCGGCGAAACTCAACAATAAACCACCATATCGACAAAACCGCTAATAGATACGACAAATGCGACAAGACAGCACTTGCGTAATACATGAAAAATGAAAACATAACCGAGTAAGGAGAGGGAAAACTATGTATGAAAAAATTGAAGAATTAAAACGAACTGCTGAACAGGGCGATCCTGATGCACAATTCTATTTAGGTATGTGTTATGCTACTGGTAAGGGCGTTGAACAAGATTATGTACAGGCTACAAAGTGGCGTACTAAGGCCGCTGAACAAGGTCATGCTGAAGCACAATATGCGTTAGGTCTTTACTATGGGAGTAAACAAGATACTGAACAAAGCATACTATGGTATACAAAAGCGGCTAAACAAGGTCATGTCAAAGCACAATCCATGTTAGGTATCCATTACCATTTTCGTTTCTACCAGAATGGTGTTAAAGACGATTATGAACAAGCTATACTATGGTATACTAAAGCGGCTAAACAAGGTGATACTGATGCACAAAATAATTTAACAAAATTAGGCGTTAAACTTGATTGTGCACCAGTGGTGTTTAAAGATTTTGACAATAGACAAAATAATTTAGCAAACTTGAGCGCTAAACTTGATGATGAACAAAAAGAGAAATTGATTGTGGATCGTAACTGTATATCTAAGTTTCAAGGATGTATCGCCGCTGGTATTTTTCATACTGTTGGTTTGAGGGTTGATGGCACCGTTGTAGCAACTGGCGACAATCAAGGTGGTCAGTGTAATGTTGATGGTTGGCGTGACATTACCGCAATATCATGTGGATGGTATCATACTGTTGGTTTAAGGGAGGATGGCACCGTTGTAGCAAATGGACGGAATAACTATGGTCAGTGTGATGTTGGTGGTTGGCGAAATATTGTTGCCATAGCCGCCGGTAGTTCGCATACCGTTGGTTTGAGAGCAGATGGTTCGATTGTTGCAACTGGAACTAACGAGTATGGTTCGTGTGATGTTGGTGGTTGGCGAAATATTGTTGCCATATCAGCTTGCAATTATTATACTGTTGGTTTGAGAGTTGATGGCACCGTTGTAGCAATCGGACATACAGAGGAGACTCCATGTGATGTTGGTGGTTGGCGAAATATTGTTACCATATCAGCTGGGTTTTTTCATATCATTGGTTTGAGGGCTGATGGCACCGTTGTAGCAACTGGAGATAATGCTAGGGGCATATGTGATGTTGGTGGTTGGCGAAATATTGTTGCCATAGCTGCCGGTGCTTTGCAAACGGTTGGTTTGAAGGAGGATGGTACAGTTGTTGCAACTGGTGAAAGTAAATATGGTGAGTGTAGTGTTGGTGGTTGGCGAAATATTGTTGCAATAGTAGCTGGTGGTGTGCACTCTGTTGGTTTGAGGGTTGATGGCACCGTTGTAGCAACTGGTAGTTCTGGTGCCATAGGTAGTGTTGGTGGTTGGCGAAATATTGGTTCTTCCAAAGAATATCTTATAGGTCTACAGCAAAAAAAGAAAGCCGAACAATATGCGCGGTTGCTTTCAAGGAAAAAGACTGTGTCGAGTTTGGCCTGGAAAGAATTTTTGCAATTAGCAGGTGATTTCCGTTCTGACTTATTGAAGGGTTATGAAAACTCTGCGGCGTTAGCTGTAGAGTGTGATAGACTGGCGGAAAAAGCCAAAGAAGGGGCATATGAGCAACTGCTTCAGGCTAAGGTGCAGGCAGATAACAGAGCTGATCCTGATATAGTTGAGTATCGTGGTCTTGTTAAAAAGTTCCTTGAGTTTGGGCGTGGATATAAAGATGTATCTATGTTATCGGAAAGATGTGAGCAGATAGCACGTAATCAAGAACTAAAAATCCAATGTGATGACCTAATTGCGAAGATATCTACAGCATCTGCTGAAAAGGATTTCAGAAATTTGGCTGAACAGTTCCGCACGCTTGGAAATTATCCAGATGCTGTATTGCAGGCTGTAGAGTGTGATAGACTGGCGGAAAAAGCTAAGGCGGAAGCTTTTGATAAGCTACTTCAAGCTAAAGTACAGGCCGATAACAAAGTTGAGGCTATAGTTGAGTATCGTGGTCTTGTCGGTCGATTTTTGGAATTTGGGTCGTATAATGGTGCTGATGGATTGGCTAGGGAGTGTGCGGGTAAGGCGTATGCGCAGGAGCAAAAAACCTATTACGATAATCTATTTTCACGTATGGCTATGGCTGTTTCTGAGGAGGATTTTGATGTTTTGGAGGAGGGTTTTCGTGCTATGCGAAATTATCCTGATGCTGTTATACGAGCTGACGAGTGCGCTCAAAAAGCGAAGCCACTAAAATATGCTAATCTGATCTCAAAACAGCGTAAAGTATCGCGTGTAGCTGAGTTAAGAGAATTATCTGAGCGGTTTCGCAAGTTGGGTAATTATTTAGATTCTGTTATGCGAGCTGAAGAGTGCGAAAAAGAAGCGACTCATCGTCAAGCTGAATATGTTTCACGAGGTCTGTGTTGGAATTGTGGTAGCGAAGTAGGTGGTGGTTCATTTGCTAAAAAATTGATAGATAGTCTATTTACCAAAAAATGCAAAGAATGTGGTATGACACAACGATAAACCGACACACCGACCATGCCGACAGTAGATTACGGTAAATGCAACAAGACAGCACTTGCGTAATACCTGAAACATGAAAATATGACTGCATAAGAAGAGGAAAAATTATGTCTGAAAAAATTGGAGAATTAAAACGATGGCTTCTCAGGGAGACTGTGAAGCACAAAATAACTTGGTCAGATGCTATTTTATGGTGAGGGCAGAATACAGGGAGGATAAAGCATGAGTGCGGCTGGACTCATACAAACAATTGCTGAAGCAGAACAGTTTATACGCGGAGTTGAAAAAAATATTTCTGATCCTGATAGCCCATTATCGACAAGTTTTGTATCAATAATTTTACGAAAAGAATCTACATCAGAAAAGGCAGCCAGACTTTTGCAACTCAAAAGAGTAATTGAAAATATTGCTCAACTCTATACTATTCTAGATAAGGCGTCCCGTAAATTTATGCTGGATAGATGGGCTCGTGAAAATTGGGGTTCATATATTAGCCAACTCGATAGTATAAAGTTGCGATATTTAAACTGCCGGCGACATTTAGAATCTTTGGTAGACATGGTACAAAAGTCAATTGACGAAGTTAGTGTGTATTCACCTGACTTTTAATGGCTCAGTTGCCTTTGGTCAATAAAAATGTGTATAGAAACTGAAAAGATATGGATAAGCACAGGAATTGAGGGGAAACTATGTCAGGACTTGATGAATTATACAGAGTTGCTTCACAGGGTGACCCTGAGGCACAATACAATTTAGGTAAACGATACTATGACGGTAAAGATGTGAATCAGGATTTTGTAGAGTCGGTAAAGTGGTATACAAAAGCGGCTGAACAAGGACACGCTAAAGCGCAACATAATCTTGGTGTCTGTTATGATAATGGCGATGGTGTGGCTCAGGATCATGTGGAAGCTGCAAAATGGTACACAAAAGCCGCCGAACAAGGGATTGCTGGCGCGCAACATAATCTTGGTTGCTGTCATCAGAATGGCGAAGGCGCTGAGCAGGATGATAAGCGAGCAGTTTATTGGTGGACAAAGGCTGCAAAACAAGGATATGTTGATGCGCAACTTAACTTGGGTACTTGTTATTTTCTTGGCAAAGGAGTGGACCAAAGTATTGTACACGCTGTATTTTGGTTTATCAAAGCCGCCGAGCAAGGCAACACTGTAGCGCAATATAAATTAGGATACTTTTACGCTAAAGGCGAAGTTGTTGATCAAGATGTTAAACAAGCTTTATATTTTGTCACTAAAGCCGTTGAAAAAGGCGATCCTGACGCCAAAGAGATTCTACAGTACGTAAAGAGTCTGATACCACGTTCTCCTATGGAAATTCAAGCTACATTTGAACGCAATAACGCAACGTTTGAACGCGCAAAAGATGCAGGTGAACGCGCAAAATACTCTATCGAAGGTGCCATATCCGCATATGATGATAATGCCAGCAGATACAACAACCAATCCTATTCTTCAAGTATTAGAGAACGCGCTTACAGACGAATGATGGACTGCACCAGCAAAATGAACGAGGCGAGAGAGGAGCTACGAAGATCAGAGGATGAGATGCAAAATTGCGTCCGTGAAGCGCAAAACTTAGACAAAGAACTACGATCTGCATTAGCAGAGGCGCAAAGGATTCTTCCTGAAAATAAGTATGCAAGATTAAAGTCAAAAGTTGGCGGTAAGTCTTCAGCGGTTGGTTTGCGTGTTCTTGCTTGGGAGTTGCGTATGTTGGACTATAATGATTCTTGGCAATTGGCAGATGACTGTGAAAAGAAAGCTGGCATTCTTGAAGCACAAGAGTGCGAAATACAGTATAAACAGTTGCTTTCGACAAAAAGTCATGCGTCGAGTTGGAAAGAGCTTGAGCAATTAGCCGTTGTTTTTCGTTCCCATCCTGTGCAGGGTTATAAAGACTCAAATGAGTTAGCCCAAGAGTGTTACAGGTTGGCGGAAAAAGCTAAAGAATCAGCTTATGAAGGTTTGCTTCAAACTAAAATGGTGCTGGATAAAAACGCTGAGCCGGACATAGACGAGTATCGTAGTCTCGATAACAAATTTAGCGAATTGGGTAGTTTATACAAAAATGTTGCAGCATTGGCTAGAGAATGCCAAAGTAAAGTATTTGAGCTGGAACGCAAAAGTACTTACATTAAACTAATTAAAAAAATGAGTATCGCGGTTTCTGAGGTTGATTTTAGAGTTTTAGCAGAGCAGATTCGTGATATGGGTGATTATCCAAATGCTGCCACAAAAGCAGAAGAATGTGAACAAGAAGCAAATACAATAAAATACAATAGTATAGTTTCACGCTTGCTCCAAGCGGTTTCTGAGGCTGATTTTAGAGTTTTAGCAGAGCAGTTTCGTGATATGGGTGATTATCCAAATGCTGCCACAAAAGCAGAAGAATGTGAACAAGAAGCAAATGTTGCAAAATATGATAGTCTAGTGTCACGGTTACTTCAAACGGTTTCTGAAGAAGATTTCAGAAGTTTAGCAGAGCAGTTTCGTGATATGGGTGATTATCCAAATGCTGCCACAAAAGCAGAAGAATGTTACAAGAAAGTAGAACATTTCCAAGTTGAACGATGGATCTCACACGGTCAGTGTCGATATGATGGCGGCAAACTGAAAGGCTTATTTAACAAAACATGCAAGCAATGTGGCAGAAAACAATAAACATTCAAGACATCAATCAGTGGGTAACGATGAATTGAAGCGTGTAATGCAACCTAAATTACCGTATTTTTTATATCTGTAACATGTAAAAAACCTAAAAACTCGTTAAATGACAACATAAGATTAAACCCTAACTCCTCCATTTTTCGGTAATAGGCCATTTAAAATCGTTCAATTTTTACTGGAAAATCAAAAACAGCCTCAATTTTTGTCACAATTGCGCAAAAAATTTGACGACAACATATTACCAA
>Ga0123354_10002419_pt1 | contig 24626 bp, 24 predicted proteins | sample TergutLab28metaG_2_FD_97872 | JGI IMG/M metagenome (GOLD analysis project Ga0123354, IMG submission 97872) | Labiotermes labralis P4 segment gut microbial communities from Petit-Saut dam, French Guiana - Lab288 P4 | ecosystem: Host-associated > Arthropoda: Insects > Digestive system > Gut ...
AATCAGCCGACAGCGTGCGCAAGTACCTTGCCAAGCTAGTACAGATCGGCTTCTTACAGCCCGTCGGCCAAAACAAAGCCCGAGTCTACCAATTCGCCGACTTTGAGAGCGGCCTCTGATAAAACCGCAGAGCGATTACCATCAGCAAATGATCTCAGAGCATTCCCAACATAGATTTCAGAGGGTGAGTGACCCACCCTTTCTTTCCTATGGCTCAAACTCTGGTCGAATCCAAGATGAGCCAAAGTGCGATAACCCCATTTTGTCGCCGTGCCAGCATAAGAAGACAAGCTTTTTTACCGATCTTTTTACCATTATCGCGCGCTATCGTTAAAAGACCTTGTATAATATACGATGCCAAATCTACAAACGGACTCCAATCCGTCATCTCAGTGTATCCGATATGAAAGGCATCTGCCCGACAAGGATACATTGAGTCCCTTGTAGGTTTGGCGACTGTGGGCGGATGCCCTTCATATTGTGAAGAGCACCAAGTTGCCGAAATAGATAACTATCTCCTCCCACGCTGTAAACGAATATGCATTTTTTACTTTAGTACGGTGATATTACCGTACCTATCTACCAAGCGATATCAATGGCCTTGGCTTGGTGGCAAGAGTTCGGTTTCTGTTGAAGGGAGTAGCTATCATGGAGCAGGGGTCTCATGAGAGAAAAACCGGGGCTTATATTGAGCATCAACCAAGACCTCAAAATGCGAATCACTCTCGGCTAGTTGGCAAAAAAGCCATAAAAGCGGCAGGAGTCCAAAGCCCTCGCACACAAAGCGTGCAGCGGGCGGTTGGCAAGACCGCTGTAAATAGTAGACAGCAATCCAGGAGCAGATAATGGATGAAATTTTTGGTGGGCTGATTGTTGCGGCCATTGTCATTGCGATTGTATATTTTGTTGTCGTTTACATATTGCTACCATTGGTGAGCATCATCCTTGGTGTTGGTCTATGCTTTGGCGGTTTCTTCGCCATTAAGAACTATGCCCTTGCTTTTAAAGAAGTTGTTGTTGACAGTAATAGGACGTGAGTAATGGCAGCTATTGAACAACCAGCAAAGAAAAGTTATTGGTTCGAAAAAGGATATAAAGACCTCAAGGATACAGTTGTCAAGGCATGGGGGTTAAATCAGGCGACAGTAAAAGGGTTCAGAGCAAAACTTAGTCTGAAAGCGGATGCCGGGGGGGTACGAAAATGGGCATGGCGCTTTTTTTATTGGGGAAGCATTGTAGCTGTTTACGTTTTCGGTTCAATCATTACTGGAATAGTATCGGCGATAAACTTCCTTGTAATCGTTGCGCTAATGTTCTGCGTATACATTGGTTTCACAGTTATTTGGGTAATTGACCGTACCTATCTTGAGAAGAATAAAATATTTACAGCATGTCATGCCTGCAAAGAGAAATCCTTAATCCCGGCTTATAAATGCCCTCAGTGCGGCACGGTACACACAAAGCTAGTGCCTGGTGTGTACGGGATACTTAATCGCAAATGCACAGGCGATGGCACTACTACATGCGGCCAAAAATTACCAACATCCTTTCTCAATGGCCGCAATAAATTGGAGGCAATTTGCGCCAACTGTGGAACACCTTTAAGCGATCGCGAAACGCGACCGATAGCAATACCAATTGTCGGAGGCCGGTCTGCTGGTAAAACGGCTTTCATTACTTCGGCAGCAGTTAAATTTATTGAAGATGAGGCTCCAGGCTGTGGATTAGAAATTGAAATGTATAATGATGAGAAAACAATAATATATAACAGAATGAAAGAAGCGTATAGAAAGGGTGATACTGAAAATACGCTTACTTCTAATAGTAGCGGTAATATGAGTGGTATTAGCTCTGTGTCCCTGAGCTTTTTTACAAAGCACCGGCTACTAAAGCCTGATAGATTATTACATATATATGATATATCAGGTGAATTTTTTACAAACAATGAAGAGCAAGAGGTTCAAAAGCAGTACGAGTACTGCCATGGACTCGTTCTAATTGTTGATCCACTAGCTATCCAATCAATTTTTGATCGTTTCGAATCAACCCTTTCTGAGATTGATAAAACTAGACGAGGCGATGCTGATATCACTGTGATTGTAGATACATTCATTAACAAGATTAGGGATGTAACTGGTCTTAGCGATACCAAGATGAACTCGACCCCCTTAGCAGTAGTTATTACAAAGATTGATGCTATACCAGAAATTGATAGGCAATTATCTTTTGCTGCTGCCGAAGCGCTGCAAAAGACCGATGTGGAGAAATTCAAGACTGTATATGACGCTCAAGACTATCTTTGCCGTCAGTTCTTCCTCAAGAATGACATGCGGCATTTTCTTACAACAATCAACTTACATTTCAAGAATAATCGGTTCTTCTCTTGCAGCCCAATTGGTCATAGCGCAGGCGAGGGCGAATTCCAGCCAAAAGGAGTTCTGCCAATAATGGAATGGCTGCTCAAGAATGCAGATAGCAAGCTTGGCGAACTGTGTAAAAAAAATCAATTCAGTAAAGAGCCTCCAGGGTTCAAAGAAGTACGATAAGGAGGTTTGGGTCATGGATGATAACAACAATGGCAGCATTGATAGCTCAAATGAGCATATAGATATCCCCTCTGAAAAAGTTGACGATTTCTTTGCGGTAGATGGCCAATGCAAAACTGAAGAGACTTACACAGATTCGCAGCCATCAGAAAAGCCAGTAATGTCAGAGACGGCAGAACAGCCATTAATAGTGCCCAATGCAGCAGAAGCGAGCGCATATGACGCACCAACGCATGGAAGCTCATTTGAAGACGGACAGTGCAAAAATGTTGGTGATTCACCAGATTGCGGTGTATCAGCTGAACTTGAAAAAAAATCTGAGGAGACTGATGGCCAGCTGAGCATAGCGTCGCAAATATCACAAGAATCAAGCACAATGCATCAGACTCTTGGTGAAATTATTGATTTGCTGAAATCAATGAGTAAGGATTTCCAAGTGAAAATTGCGAAATCAGAAAAAGAAACGTTGATTATCGATCAAATGCACTCAGAGCTTCATGAATATAAGAATGACCTCTATAGCCATCTGACCCTGCTAATCCTCAAAGAAATAATCAATATGCGTGAGCACTTTTTAAGCCTCGTCTCTCAGTATCAGCAAAAGCCTGAAGGTGAGCAATATATACCTTTAAAAACCATAGAATCGTTCATCGACGTGGAAATGACAGACATTCTTGTTGATAACGGCATTGAGATTTTCAGCTATGAGGCCGGAGATAGTTTTGACCCTAGAAGGCAGAAGGTGATGGATAAGGTCGATACAGATAGACCTGAACTTAACAAGACTATTGCTAGAGTATTTGGTGATGGGTATGCATTCAAAGAGCGTACTCTAAGTGCCCAGAGAGTCGACATCTATCTAAATAAAAATAAGCCGAGCGAAGAAGCGCCTAAGATGACCAAACCCGAAGGAGAGGACAAAGATAATGGCTGATAAATATGTATTTGGTGTTGATCTGGGAACAACATATTCCTGTATAGCCTACCTAGACGAAACTGGCCGTCCTGTCGTACTGCAAAATGGCGAGGGCAAGAACATAACTCCTTCAGTTGTTCAGATCCAAGATGATGGAAGTGCTGTAGTTGGCGAAGTGGCCAAAGATAGCGGAGCCGCTGAAGAGGATTCAACGATTGAATTCGCTAAGCGGCATATGGGTGAACCGGGATTCGTGTTTAGTGTAAACGGAGCCGATTACTCCCCTCAACAAATATCAGCTTTCATATTAAAGAAAATCGCTAAAGATGTACAGGAGTCGTCACTGAACGCTGACGTTAAAGACGTTGTAATAACATGCCCGGCATATTTTGGCATTGCTGAGCGGCAGGCGACACATGATGCTGGCACAATAGCTGGGTTAAATGTTATGGAGATCATCAACGAGCCGTTAGCGGCTGCGTATCATTTTGGCGTAACCTCTACTGAGGAAAATAAAAACTACATGGTGTTTGATTTGGGCGGCGGCACATTTGATGTAACGATCATGAAGATCGGTAGCGACAGTATCGAGGAAGTGTGTTCTGAGGGTGACCATAGGCTTGGCGGCAAAGATTGGGATGATAAATTAATTAACTATTTGAAGGGCGAGTTTGTTTCTCATATCGGAATTGATATAGATTTTAGTGCCGATGAGGATTATTTACTCAGGCAGGCTGCCGAGGACGCAAAGAAGCGTCTTACAAGCAAATCTGAAACTCAAGTACGTGTAACTACCGATAATGCTACTGAGGTTATCGCAGTGACAAGAGAAACTTTTAACGAGCTTACAGAATCATTACTTGAGCGGACTTTTGATATAACTGATAAAGCGATCGAGATAGCAAAAAGCAAAGGTGTTGAAGTCGACGAGATACTGCTTGTTGGTGGGTCAACAAGGATGCCACAAATCAAAGAAGCGATTTTGTCAAAATATCGAAAAGAGCCAAAAAGTCACGAACCTGACGAAGCTGTTGCTAAAGGGGCAGCTATATATGCAAATTTGCTATATAACAAGAATTCGGAAGAACTCAGGAAGTGGAAGGAGCAAGGGGCTTCCGAAACCGAAAAACCTGATATTGCCAATGCGGAGAATTATGAAGAAGAATTGAGCGTTGATCCATTGCTGATAGGTGGGGGGGCAGCACCAAAAACAGTAACAAGAAGCACAACAAAAAGCTATGGGGTGGCAATAGTTTCAAGAAGCGATTCGAGCAAAGAAGAAATAAAAAATATGATCATGAAGAATAACTCAATGCCAGATGGTTGTATTGAGGTATCCGGTGAGTTTGGCACGGCTGTGTCAAACCAATCTGTTGTTAGCATTAGAATTTTTGAATCAGACAACATGGGCGACTTCTACGAATATGACGAAGGCGTAGAAATTGGAGGCGCAGTTCTAGAAGATTTGCCTGCAAATCTCCCGGCGTCTTCACCCATAGAAGTGACGTTGACTTTAGATAATCAAGGTCTCCTAAAAGTACACGGTAAAGAACTCACAGCAAACAATGAGGTGCGCTCCGAGCTTCAAGTTTATGGTTTTATGTCTCAAGAAGAGGTTGAGGAATTGGCCGAGCAAACCAAGTCGATACAGATCAAGGATTTCTAACATGGGAGCTAAGATCGGTATCGATTTAGGTACTACTTACAGCGCAATAGCAGTGATGGATGACACATTGGGCAAACCAATCGTTGTCAAGAACAGCTATGGCTCTAGCACGACGCCTTCTTCGGTTTGCTTTTTATCTGGCGGTAATATCCTTTTTGGTGACGAGGCAAAAAGCGAGTATATAGCTGGAAATCCGAATGCAATGGCCTTCTACAAACGCCATATGGGTGATGAAAGTTATTACCGTGTCATTGACGGCAAAAACTATTCAGCTACCGATCTCAGTGCAGTGTTTCTCAAGTTGTTAGTTGCAGACATCGAGGATCAGCTAAAAGACAAAGTTGACGGAGCTGTAATCAGCGTACCAGCATATTTTGCTCACAAGCAGGTAGAGGCTACTATTGCGGCAGCGAAGCAGGCTGGGCTTAAGTTGTTGTCAACAATCCACGAGCCGACAGCAGCTGCATTTGCCTATGGCCTAAACAAATCTGAGGTAAGTCAGACAATCTTGTTTTACGATTTAGGTGGCGGTACGTTTGATGTCACTATTGCAAAGGTTTCTGGCGCAGGTATTGATGTTTTGGGGAGCGATGGCGATCACAGCCTTGGGGGCAAAGATTGGGATGATTCTATATCGCGCTATCTTGCAACCCAACTAGCTGAAAAGTATGACGTTGATATTCTCTCTCTACCAGAAAAAATGGTCATTATTCAGGGGCGAGCAGAACAAGTTAAAAAACAGCTAACCGTAAAGGCGACTGTAGCTGTTCCAATAAGTCTGGATGGCAAGAAGTACGAGCTTGAAATTTCGAGAGTTGACTTCTCTGAAGTATCAGAAGCGCTTTGTGAGAGAACCAGTGATATTATCGCAAATCTTTTTGGCGACCTTAATATTACTTGGCATGATATTGACAGAATCATATTAGTCGGCGGATCCACAAAGATGCCAATGATCCGGGAGTATATCGAGCGCTTAACAGATACAAAAATTGAAGTTGGTGTAAACGTTGATGAGGCTGTTGCGATTGGCGCCGCAATAAAAGCAAGTCTTGATGAAAGCGGCCGTTTAATAATTGGTGCTGGCTCAAATTCGCCATCGAACTCCAGCCCTAACCCAACTTTATTAAGAATAGGGTTTAAGGTATCGGATGTTGTTGCACATTCTTTGGGCATGATAGCTACGGATGCCAACGGCGAAGAATATGTAAATAGCCTGATCATTAAAAAGAACAGTAAGATACCAGTTAGCGAAACAAAACCGCATAAGTTCTTTGCCAGTAAGCGCAATACTGAGATGGAAGTATTTGCCTTACAAGGCGAAGAATTAAAACCACTCGACAATACTGTGATCAATAAATATGTCATAACAGGCATCGATGAGACTAATAAGAAAAAGGGTGAACAAATAGATGTTACCTATTCTTATGACAGCGACGGGTTGATAGTCGTTACAGCAAGCCAAAACGGAAAGCCATTGGACATTCGTATCGAGAGCGTTCCAGAGGATATGTCATGGGCTAATAAGCCACCTGTTCTAACTAGTCCGGTAACTATCTTGTTGGCGGTAGACCTATCTGGATCAATGTCTGGTACACCGCTTGATAAAGCCAAACATGCAATGTTAGGTTTTGTCGATGATTTATCGGAAAGTGGTTCTGATATTGGCGTCTTGCTATTTGCTGATAGCGAACACTTCCTACATGAGCCGAGCAAAGACTATCGTTCATTAAAGACAAAGATAAACGGCATAGTGATTGGTCAAAACGGTGTTGGCTATGGTAACATGACCGATCCATTTAAGAAGGCAGGCATTCTTAATGGAGGGGATTACCTGGTTGTTCTAACTGATGGCGTTTGGTCAAATCAGAGTGGCGCTATTCAAAGGGCTCAGACACTTAAAGAGCAAGAGGTAAATATCATTGCATTAGGTTTTGGTGGAGCAGATGCTGCTTTTCTGAAAAAAATTGCTTCTGTTGATGATTTTGCTTCTATAACCGATTTATCAAAGCTCGGTGATTCTTTTAGTAAGATTGCTCAAGTTATCCAAACTGGCTCAGGTTCTATTTCATAGAGGTGATGGTAATTGTCAGTTTTAGAAAACTGGTACGAAGCTTTGGAGCTGGATATTGATCCGGTGCCTGTTAGCGACCAGGTTGTTATTGGTCAGCGTATTGATGAAAAGGTTAAGTTCTGGCGGGATCATACGAACGATCCAAAAAACGGTTCACTCTATGATACCTTGCGAGAAAAAGAAAAGCAGATTCGTGCAGAAATGGCCGATCCTGTTATTCGCTCAAAGATGGCAGAGTCTGCACGTGAGGCCAAATATGGCGCCTTGGACAAGACTTTGAACCAGACGTCATTAAAGGGAACAAAACCTATCACGCGCGACCAATTGAAGAGAATCGCAAAAATGCGCGGGCTCACCGAGGCTGTTGTTGAGAAACGCGCAAAAGACCTTGGGATTGAGATTTCTGAAGAGGTAAAAACAGTTTCGCTTGAACACTACAAAGAGATATTTGACGAACAATACAATAGCAAGCCACCTAAATACAACGTGTTCCAAGGCAATCAGGCACAACTAGAATCTACAGGCTTCGATGACTATTACAATTTTCTGTATCCAAACGAAAACGATAGAATCGGGCTGGTTGCTTCTGATTATTACAAAGCTGCGGAAGCTAGGCGCGCGCAAAACTCTGGCGGTAGGATCACTGCCGAGAGAACACTCAATAGGGATGTCGCAGCGGCGGCACGGAAGGCTTTTGAGAATGAGGATGCTAAAAAAGATTACGATAACTACCTAGCTTATTCGCACAAACGCACAGAAATAGACGAGATTATCAAAGAGATCGCTGACCTTTATGGTGGCAAATGTAGTAACAGCCTCACCAGCGATTATATAATCCGTCTAATGAGCATTATTGTTGACAAAGATAGGGCGACTGAGTTATTTACAGCAATCTGTGAGCTTAAGGGCTATAGCTACGACCTCAGCGAAGATGATTCCCCTGCCTTTAAGAACCTTGTAACTTGCCGCTGCGGAAAGGTCAACGATACCACTGATGATAGAAAGGTCTGCGAGCGTTGCGGTCAGGAGCTTTGGCATACTTGTCCGGCATGCGGCAAAGAATCACTTTCAACCGCTTATTATTGCTCTTGTGGTTTTGATTTCTCAAATATTGTACGTGTAGATAGACTATGTGATTTAGCCAATAAAGCATTAGAATGCTTCGATTTAGAAGAGGCAAAGCGGCTGCTTTCTGAAGCGCAAGGATTGTACTCAAGGCACAAAGACTTACCTGCGCTTCACAATAGACTTAAAACTCTTGAAGATAAGATCGGTTCAAAAGTAACGGAGATTGACCGTCAGGTTTCTGCAAAGAACTACAACCAAGCCAAAACCCTATTTGAGGCTCTGGTGCAGAGTTACGGGCAGTATCATAACTCGATCCTTCAAGATAGAATTAACGATCAGTTAAAACTTGCGGCAAATAAACTCAATGACGCAAAAGCTAAAACTGATGAAGCGGATATACTTCAAGCCTGTCGAGAGGCTTATGAGATATGTCGGGATTTACCTGGCCTAAAGGAGCTGGCCGCCAAATACACCGAGTTACCACTCGATGCCCTATCGGTTAATAACGTAGCTGCGCAAAACGTAAGTGTTAGTGTAGTAAACAGCAAAGTCTCGCTTAAGCTTGTTCTACCTGATGAAGGCGAGACTGGCATAACTGTTGCCTTTCGCTATGATAAATATCCAGTTAGCGCTGTTGACGCTGAAGCTCAAGTCAAGGACTTCTCTATTGGTGAGTTGGAACGCGAAGGCCTCTTGGGGCTTGAAAGAGCCCAGAAGAAGACTTATTTTATTGCAGTTTATTTGAAGTTCTCAGTGTCTGGTAGTGCGTATTATTCTCCGGGTATTTTTTGTCAGTTGAATTTAGAAGAAAAAGTCACCCTCACATACTCTCTGTCAAAAAAACTGTTCTCGAAAAAGCTCAGTTTTACCATTACCCCAGATAAACAAATAAATCACCTACCTCAAATCGATATTGTTTACAACGTTGGCAATGTGCCTGTTTATGCGGCTTCTGCAAAACATTTAATAACAATCCCTAGTCAAAATATATCAGGCAATCTCATTTGTGAGATTGATCCTCCCTCACCTTTTGTGCGCAATACATATATAAAGCCGTTTATCAATGAGAACAGCACGGGAAGCTTTCAGTTAAAGCTAGCTTCAAACTCCTCAAATAAGGTTAGTTAGGTGGTTCGTATGGATTTAAGTGGTAAATTTCTCTGTCCCTATTGCTATGAAGTTAACAAGCTTGCCGATGTTAAGTACTACTGCAAGAAGTGCGAAGATGTAAAAGTGATCCCCGCCAAAGGCATGCGCAAGCTGGTATCATCAGTTCCTATTTCCAAGCTCTGTCCTGATTGTGGTACCAGCGCTAGTGCTGTCTGCCCAAATCCGAGATGTATTGACCCGATGACAGGTAAACGAAGAAAACTGCCAGAGGGTACACTTACTGGCGAAAATACGATTATCTCTATTGTGGGAACTCGTGGTGCTGGTAAGAGCCACTACGTCGGTGTTTTGATTTATGAGCTTTACCGTAGAATTGCTGCAGATTTTGGTGCAAGCTTCATCGGCTTTGATAAAAGCCAGGCTTTGTGGCAGTTAAAATTTGGCGATAGACTTTATGGGTCTGCGGCTCAGGCGCTGGATGCAACGACTGCTGGGGTTCAAGAAGAACCGCTTATCTACGAGATGGTATTTCCGTCCAGATTCGGCAATATCATGTATACTTTTGTGTTCTTTGATACGGCCGGAGAGAACTTTGGTGACTCTGAGCAAATGACCATATTGAATAAATATATATACAAATCCGCTGGAATTATTTGCTTGCTTGATCCCTTCCAAATACCAGATATAGAGGGCAAGGTAGACAGTAACGTTGCTCGTGGTTCAACATCAGGCGCTGCAAAAACATCCGATATCGAAGTAGTTTCAAACATCTCAAGCCTTATCAGGAATTATCGTGGAATGAGCCGTACCAAGAAAATAGATATACCAATTGCAATTACTTTTACGAAACTGGATGCTATTCGTAGCCTCATTCCCTATGGCTCAACCCTGCTAGATACCAGCCCGCACATAGGGACAGTAGACTTAAACGACATCCATAATGTTGATGCTGAGGTTCGGGCGTTATTGACAGAATGGAACGAGCGAGCCTTTATCACGCAAGTAGAAAGCGAGTATAAAACCAGCTCGTTCTTCACTGTCTCAGCACTAGGTTTTGACAATTACCCCGATGCAGCAAATGCAAAGAAGATCAAGAAACCACAACCCCATAGGGTAGAAGACCCATTCCTTTGGATACTTAAGGAAAAAGGACTCCTGTAGATGGCTGGTAGGGAGACAAGATGGGGATATATAGACAGCAAATCATAAGGCAAGCGAATCGTTATAAATACATCTTGATTGTTGTTGCTTTTGCTGTGATTATAATTGGTGGCGCTGTCTTTGGAGTTGCCAAGTTTGTAGAAGATGTCGGTATGGCGATAAATAATACAAATGCATCCAATGTTAAGACAGCAACGGACAATGGAAATGCCAATGCTCCAAACAGTGAAAATAATACAGGTAGTGTTAGTGCGAACGGTAGCCAAGTGCAAAACTCCAGTGGCGCCAATAGTGATACTACTGAAAATAGCGGTTCCAGCAGTACAAACGGTACTGTTAGTCTTAGTGCTCTGCAAGGTGCCAAAGTAGGCGATGTTGTTCATTTAGGCACGATGACCTTTACCTATTATAACGGTAGTAAGTTTTCTAGAGATATTGGCTGGCAGGTGCTTGCCATAGAGAACGGGCGAGCTTTACTAATAACTGATGACGTTATAGACGTGCTCCCATACAACAAAAATGGGGGGGATACCTGGGAGCAGTGTGATTTGCGTCAGTGGTTGAATAAGGACTTTTATAGCGGACTTCCACAGTCGGTAAAAAGCGTAGTCCTAACTACAAATGTTGTAACTTCTGGTAGCACGTCTACAGAGGACAAAGTGTTCCTGCTTTCCATAGATGAAGCTAATAAGTACTTCAAGAGTGATTCTGATAGGGCAACACAGATTGAAGGTGGTTCGTGGTGCGACTGGTGGCTTCGCTCTCCGGGCGGGGATCCTGGTACTGCATCATGCGTTGGCACGGGCGGCGGCGTGCACTTCGGTGGCAATAGTAATCCCTACGAGCGTGGTTACGATGTCGGTAGCGATGTCGGTGTCCGCCCCGCTTTATGGGTGAATCTGCAATTTTGAATTTTTGATTTTCAAGGAAATAGGACTCTTGCAAATAATTTCTAGGAGATGAGATGGGGATATACAGACAGTTAGCTAAAAGACGAGCGAGCCGTTATAAATATATTTTGGCTACTGCTGTTCTCGTTGTGATTATTGTAGGACTTGTCGTCTTCGGAATCGTCAAAAGCGCAAGTGGCACTAATACAACGACAGAAAACAGAAACGTACCAAGTGTCGCTAGTAATACGACTGACCAAGCGACCAATAGCAACCAAACGACTGATACCAGTCAAACAACTAGCGACAGTACAACAAGTGACAATACTACACAAGCAATTAGCACTAATACTGATAACAATAATGAAAGCATGGTTATGGGTGGTGATACGTCAAAAGTCGGAGGACCCGAGGTAGAACAAAATATTCTAGGCACCATTAATGGTGCTATTGGGGCAGGGGTCACATTCGGTACTAATGATGCTCTTAATTTTAATGATATCAACAATGGTTTGATCGGATTTTCTGATCCTAACGATCCAACGAAGCTTTACAACATCAACAGAATTGTTAAAACGGATACAGGATATTTCGTTCAAACTTCTGTTTGCAATTTCAATATCCAGACTATGGATGGCAAAAATATTGATTCAGTTTCAACGAATGGTGAAGAAAAATGAGCGCACTCAATTGGTTTTCTTCATATAGGCGTGGAATTTAGGTGCAGGAACTAGAGCAGTGGATGTTGAACGCAGAGGATATGAGATGGGAATGTATCGACAGCAAGTTAAGAGACAAGTAAGCCGTAATAGGAATGTTCTGGTTGCTCTTCTTCTTGTTCTAATCGTCATAGGTGCTGCTGCTTTTGGACTTTCAAAGTTAGTAAGCGTTATTGCCGCCGATGGCGGCAATAACAAGCAGCAGGCAACAATTACAGCCAGTAGCAGTAGCAATACAAACGAATCTAATGCCATTGGTAGCACAACCGCTGATGAACAAGAAAACAATGCAACCAAAGAGAGCTCTAATACCTCCGCTCTTCAAATTACAAATAGTGCTGCTAAAAATAGCGAGTTATATGATCTATATCAAGGTATCAAGAACCTTACAAGTTATCCAGGAGTTTTCAATGGCATTGAGAACAGAAATGGTTATTTGGATCTTAGCTATCTTGGTGATGGGGTAACCGCCGGAGACGTTGTAATCAATAGCGTGCAGAAGACGGGCGATGAGGTGTACAGGGCGAACACGTCCATTGGTTCATTTAGTGTAGATCTAAAGAATGAAAATATTGTCAAAATATCTGACTCAACATCACAAAAATGAAAAATCGTAATGGAACACATACTGTTTTTTTGAAAATATCTTGTTAGGGACAGTTACTGCTGAATTAGACGAACGGTGAAGAAAATGAGCACACATCAATTGATATTTACATCATGTCGGCGAGGGATCACCGGAGCGAACGATGGGCAGCAAATTTATTCTTATGATACTGCTTTTCCGACTGACAAGTTAGGGTTGGTTCGTCCACTTTTTTCTTATAAAACGCCGAATCTGCCAGCTGGTGTTTTGATGACCGAGGAGTTGGTTCCGACCTTCCCAAAGTCATTTTCCTATAAGAAACTTGACTCAACTGCTTATGATGTTGTTTTGAATACCTACTTGGGCTTAGATTACATGGGTTCAGGTGGACGTTTTGGAAACTTCCTTAGCCACCATATCATGTTTGAGAAATTGCTCTGTTATCCAGCGGAACTATTTGGATCGCAATCTTTCAGAACTTCAATGAATTTTGAAGATGTTAATCGCAACGAGACGCCTGCTTATTTAGAAGCGCCGAAAATTGAACTTGGTAATTCAATTAGTCTCGATGTCATCGCAGCTTTTCTACAGTCTGGTGATCGAATCCAAATTTTTAATAAGATGGCAGCTTGTCTACTGGAGTCAGCGAAATCGGATAAAAGAATACTCATTAATGATACTACCGAAAACATTATCAAGTGGATAGCGGCACTTCACTATCTCTTACCTCTGCGTTGTGCGGAGAATGTCAGCTTCTCAACATATCTATATAACCCAATGGAGAGCGATTGGAGAATTGTTGGTGTAGTTGACGAAGGGACATTTTTTCAAGCGGGCAATCCTTCATACATTTTTGATATTGCTAAGGGAGTCGCGCCAGATGTGCCCATTGATCCTGAGTTTGCGGAGTTTGTAGAAGTCGGGTTTACAATTTCAACGGAGACTCTTGGTGATTTTCATTCTTTCTTGGATAAAGAATTTCCAGCGTATGTCAATGCTGATGAGGGTATGTATGGTGCCTTAGCAGTCTATCAACTTGATATTGGCTTATTCGATACGTTATCGCTTGATCAGGCTCTGACTTTTCTTAGTGCCCACGGTTCTCTCCAACAAAGGATTGTTTTCATAAACAAGGTTTTCTCGCAGGTTGAAACTCTTGCATTGCTTAAAGACTCAACTATGCGTAATTTAGTGATAGATTTCTTGAATTCTCTCGGGTCAAGAGCAGATGATTTACTTGGTATTACTCTTGATATCGAAGGCCATTTGTTGGATTCGGATGGTAGCAGTGACGTAGTTGCAATATTGTGGCAAAACTTCTATGCACAGATGCTTGATAGATATCAAAGTGAGAGTGCAAGTGTATATCGCAGGCTACTCGTTAATAGTCGTAACTCGCAAGTACTTGAGTTGTTTACCCTATTCCTGAAAAACGAGGGGAGCGGGGCGCCACAAGAACAGTTCGACCATATAATGCGCCTGCTCAGTGATCAGCAGCAGATGCCGCCATACATTGATGTTTATTATAAATATGCAATAGAGCCAGAGCAGCGGGCGCATTTGCTTAGATTTATTATGAATCACGATGTGGCATTCAGTGATACTGCAAAGCTGATGTGTGAGGCATTAGAGCCCTATGTTTTTGGCAAGCTTTCAAATAATGATGCCGAGGATGTTAAATCGTATTGGGCTTGGGCATGTGGCAACCAGATTGATATTAATAGGTGCGGGAAACTCTGGGGGTTGATAGCAGGTATTTATATTTGCTCAGCCCAACAGACTTCTGAACTAGCAGACATAATTGATTGGGTGTCCGAGGTAATACAGACTCAGGAGAGCCTGTCTTTACCAAACACTGAAGATTACATAAAATGGATTTTACCTGCAGTTATCGTTTATACGGATAGCCCTGCCTCTCTTGCTGATACGATAAAAAGACTTACGTTAAGAGTGGATTATGATTTGCTCCGACAGGTCAGCGATTTTTCAGTAAGACACTTTCAAGAACCGATATGGCTAAAAGTCGCTGGCTATCTTTTTGCCTTTAACAACGAGGAAGTTCTAAACGTTTTTGCTCAGGCGAGCAAAAAACTCTCTGATCATGATCTCATCAATCTGGACACAAAAATCCACAGTCTATATGTTGATCGCCCAGAATTCATTAGAAGCTGGGAATATCTATTTGAGTCTATCCAGAACATAGGCATGCGTAAACTTAAGGGAATCTTTAAGAAAAAAGACGAGGATGATGTATCCCATAGTAAAAGAAAGGGGCGCGGATGAGCTTATTCGGATCTGCTGGGCGTGGCATGATGCGCGGGGGGCTCTCTGCTGGCCATGCGCTCAATCTTGGCGCTTCAAACGCTATTGATTCTTTCAATGTGCGCAGGGCGCAGAAGGCATTGTACTCAGATAAAAAGGCTATGGCATCTGGCTATCTGTTCCCTGGTGATCAAGCTGGCGTTGATAGTGGGGGATTGATGGATTATCGCGGCATTTATTTGCCTGAAAACATTGCCCCTGCGCTAACAGGTGACGTAGTCTCTTTGGGCATGATCAAAAACCCACGCACTGGGTTTTGCCACAAGGCAGGGTTGCCATGGGAGATTCTCAACACCCATGTTGCGATAATTGCACCACCTGGATCAGGGAAAACCTACGGCGTTATTGTCCCATGGATACTGGACTTTATTAATGCTGGTGGTCGTGTCATTGCAAATGATGTTAAGGGTGATCTTCTGAATGATATTTTATCCGCAAAGAAACGAATGGTTGTACCGCCCTTTGAAGTGAAGCGTTGGGATCCGATGGATAGAAAGTCATCAAAGTGCTGGAACCCGCTCAGTGCAGTTTCTGACGATATGACCAGGACGCAGTTAGTCGAAGCTTTATTGGGTTCAGTTGATGACTATAAAGGAAATGATCCGTATTTCTTAGAGCGAGATCATAAGTGGTTGCGTGGCCTGATAAAAATGGCGCTAGCAATTGACCCCAATGCTAATTTTTATGATATCTACTTACTGCTCAGCAACCAAGACGATCTCATTGATGTAGCAAATGCCAATCCTGGTCTGTACGACGGATTTGTCGAACTTCTAGGGTATGATCCAGGCGATTACCATACCGCCGTAAGTTCATTGCTGAATAAGCTTGAGTGGCTGACTTTTGATAATGCTCGCTTTGTAACAAAGAAGAGCGATTTTGATTTAGAGACTATAACCGAAACGCCTGGCTTGCTCCTGATCGGTTCAAAATTAAGTGATGGGGATCCGGCAAAAGCGGCTGCTTCAATGATGTTTGCGATGCTGAAATCAACTTACTCAAAGCGTGTTGGCAAAGAGCACCTTGAGAATGCCTGGATTATTGATGAAGCAGCAGTTGTTGCCAAGAGAATTTCTCTCGACATGACGCTTTCGCAAGTTAGAAGTTACAACGTTGGCATCACGCTGGCACTTCAAGATGTCACACAACTTGGCGATAAGGATGCACAGAGTAGGTATCTATCAAATTGTAAGACCTTCATAACCCTACGTGATGTATCTGACGCTACCGCAGAGTATTTCAGCAAGCGGCTCGGTACACATTCTATTCAAAAGGTCTCTGCTTCACTGGATGCTCGTGGCAGGCACTTGCCCCAGACTACTGTTGAGCAAGTGCCCATTCTCGGTCACTCAGAAATCATGCATCCACCAGCAGATTTTGGAACGTACTGCGGCATAGTTCACACACCGACCCTGGGTTCCTTTTGTCAACCTCCCGGGGTTACTAATAATCCTTACATTGTTGATTTCACGAGATAGTGTATGAGTACTATTAGTCGGACATATAGTCTTGGTTTGGTTAGCGTCTTGGAAATACAAGGTTTGTCAAAACACTATGGTTCGACATGCGCGATTGATGATCTTTCATTAGAAATTAGACGTGGTGAGGTAGTTGGTCTTATTGGGCCGAATGGTGCCGGTAAGACGACAACGCTGAAATGTCTAGCTGGCTTGGTCAAGCCCAATTCTGGATCTATTTTGGTTCACAGTGTAGATATCACAAAAACCAGTAACCAGCCTGGCGTTCTTGGTTTTCTCTATGAAATAGACGCTCTGCCAAATGACATGTTGGTTAAAAGGTTTCTTCTTGCCGAAGCGTTTGCCCTTGGCTTGGCAAAGCAAGAGGTTGACAGAGTTATCAAAGAAACCTCTTTGCAAAATCTGCAAAACAAGACTATCAGAACTCTTTCGATGGGCAATAAACGACGTGTAGGGATTGCAGCCGCATTGCTGCCCAATAGCGACTTATTGATATTGGACGAACCGACAAATGGCCTGGATATTGATGGTTTACGCCTGATCCGAAGCGCGATAGACCAAAGAAAAAGACAGAAGAAGTCAGTCCTTTTCTCATCACATACAATGTCTGAGATCGAGAGGGTTGTAGACAGGGTTATCGTCATAAAGCATGGTAGAAAGATATTTGACGGTGGGCTGCCGGAATTACAAAGGATAACTGCTCGGTCAGGCCTTGAAGATGCCTATGAATACGTTTTATCTCAAGAGGCCAGCTGGTAAATGTTAAGCCATTCAATACATTCCGAATTGGTGAAAGTCACAAGCCGCCATTCGACGGTTACAATTATCGTCGGCCTCACTATTTTTGCACCACTTATGACCATTGCACTGATTAGCATCGCATTGAATTTGATCACAAATGACTTGTCTGCACTCGTTACGGCAATGCAAAATCCTAATGAGATCAAACTACTGATTTTTCAAAGCAGTAACCTGTTTTGCTTGTTACTAAGTTCGTTAGTTGTAACCACAGAGTATGGAACTTCTGTTATCTATCGAACGTACCAAGTATTTCGAAAACGACTTACGGCATTATTTGGTAAGCTGATTGTAATTGAGTCGATCGTGTTGGCAACTAGCATTATCGCATTTTCTATTACTGTCTTCATTCTTAATTTTTCTGGTATTGAGATGTTTCATATAGATCATCCATTAATTCTCATTTTATTTTCTGCAGTCAACTGTTTCATAATTGCTTTGTTTTCTTATGGTATTAGCCTGATACTATCTAGAACGATACCAGTTCTTGTTACAACCATCGGAATATTTTATATACTTCCCGGTGCTCTCAGCACCGTCTTTGCTTTTCTCTCTCCGAGTTCAGCTTCGGACATCTTATATCTACCAATTAACGCTGCTAGCTCTCCAGTTCAGGCGGTGCTGCAAGGCACCTCATATTCTGGCGTTCATCCTATTGCAGGCGTTACCCTTACTCTTGCCCTGTCCCTTCTTCTTGTAGTAATAGGCTGCATTATTCAGCTTCGAAGGGATATTTAAGAATGCCATTCGAGGCATGGGTGATTCTGATGTTTGATAACCTCTTCCATTTTATTGGTGAAAACATAGCTGTGATTACACAAGCTATTACCTGAGTAGTAACCCCCAGTGGTACCGGCAGTCAGCTGATGTTGGTACCGTGAATCAGCTAAAAATGGTACCGTCTCACGAACCTCAAACAACGCTCCTTTAGACTTTCATTGAAGATGCCCAATCCGGGGCATCTTTTTTAGTGGAACCTGACTTGACCGGGTAGCTGAGAATAAACGGTATAAAATATAAAAAATCCCCCCTTGCAAAATGGCGCTAGGGTTTGAGCACGGCCTCGACCAAGGCCTATCGAGTATTCGGCCAGCTTGGGAGCATCTGTCTGAATTCCTAGGAACACCTGTCTGAGGGGTTGGACTTGTGGCGGTATCGCTTTGTGATTTTATCGGTACTGGCAGGATGATTTTATCGGTACCCGCAGGCGAGGCTACTCACCCTACCATAGCCCTGAAAGATTTGCTCACCATAATCAGGAAAGAACCGCTTACCATATCAATGAAAGATCTCCTTGACATTTGCACGTAGCACCCGCACCTCTGCCCGCACACCGGGCAGCGCCGTTGGGCATGCCTATGCGGCCGGACGCCGACCACTATGCGGCCGTCCTCGATGCGGACGCCTGTTATCACGGTCTTGGTTAATGCGAGCACCAGCTGTAGTATCCTGTTCATGGCATGATGGCTTCCTAGTAGTGGTTTTTTTGACGGAACAATCCTACCTTGCCACATGCTGGAACGGCCCCGAGAGGGGTCGTTCCTCTTATGCTATTTCCATTGCTCGATTTTCATCCATTTAGCAGCCGCTATACCGGAAGATCACCCACAGAAGCTACCGAAGAGCCGTTCTTATTACAATTATTGGAATCTTTTATATTCTTCCTGGCGTGCTCAGAACCCTCCTCACCTTTCTTTTGCCAAGTGCTGCTTCGGTCTCTTTGTATTTGCCCGTTAATGCTTCTAGTTCTCCTACTTAAGCCATACTGCAGGGAAATTCTTATTCAGGTATTTATCCCTTGGTAGGGGTTGTATTTACTCTTATTTTATCACTCTTGCATGTAGTTTTAGGTTGCTTAATTCAGTTTCACAGGGATGTCCAATGGCGGCTTCTGCAGCTAGTGTTTTTTGGATATTGCGCGAATCTGTCGATATGTACTTATCATACTCAATATCTCTTAAGATGGAGTTACTCGGAATATAGAGCAAGTTATCTACATTAGACGTAGTCTGAAACTTTTTTGTATATCCAAGTGACAGGATGTTATATCCTTCAACTGGCAGTCTTGAGTTCTTACCCCACATGTAATGGGTGAAGAAAGTGCCGTCTAATACAAGTCTATACTCTGAGTTATATAAAGTATCCATGCTAGCATCTTTATCGTTAAGCAAACTATTTGCGCAAACGTAGCTTGGGTGCTCTTTTAATATGTTACGCAATGTTTTTATCAAAGCTCGAGTTCGTTCATCTGAATACTGCGACTGCACAAGCTGATGTATTGTAATTGAAGACGGTCTGCATTCTTTGACAATGAATTCCAAATGTTGTCTAAATTCAAGCAAATCTCTGATGTCCTTTTTATCAAGGAAACAAATCAAATCAAAATTGAAATACAGGTCATGCTGATGCATGCATTCAGCAATACGTAGTAATTCTATATTACTTATATATGGACGATTCCATTTTTTACAAATACGCTCACTTAATGTCTGAACGCCTATGGAAACAAAACTGAAATTGTAACTGCTAAATAATTTAACGTGTCCAAGATCAATAGTTGAAGGGGATGTTTCTATGCACTTTTTCGGAATATCCTTAAAGTTAGGGATATTCCGAAAAAGCAGATCCATTAAATCAGGGCAAACAATTGTAGGGGTGCCTCCACCAAAATACACCTGATCAAAGGAGACAGAATCGAATATTTCTTGGTACTGTTCTATTTGACATGGTATAAGCTCCCGTATATGCTGCTCCAATAGCTCTTTTGATGAAAGCTTTTCTGACTGATATATACAGTACTTACATTTTGAAAGACAGTAGGGAATGTGAACATATAGTACATTGTTTGATGTAGACTCTTTAAAGCAATCGATAAAGAATTGTTTTTTGTCACTATTGTTCATGCACGAATAAGCGTCATTTTTATATGCATGATCATCTAGAGAATATCCTTCAATATCTTTTATAAGCATATATGTCCAATCCAATAATTCCTAAAGTCATTTTTAATTAAAAGAATTCGCCAATATGCCGATATTTAAAACCAATGAAGAAACTGAATATACAATCACTTTTACAGCTATTTTGAAAACTAATAATCTCCATTTACAGAAATCATTAGTAATGAATACAGAAAATCCTAACATGGGAGTTGGCATTGTGCGAGTCCATTTCCTGAGTTTTCCATGGTACGAAATTCATTAACAATCTCATTTACAATGAAAAATATCGTACCAGTTGGTTCGAAGATATAACGAGCGAGCATATCCAAAAACTTTTGAGGCGGAATGTTTCTTCCAGCTAACTTAAATCGTGTGAATCCTAGGTAAACCAACTCGCTAATACGAGGCTCTGATATAAATTGGTTTTGCTCTAAGCGGTTCTCCAAAATGGATAGTGTGTCTGCATAATAACACCCTTGGCTGAAATCATGCCTGCCAGTGTCACTCCATTCTTCAATTGCTCTCAGATGTGCATAGACACTCGTACAGCCAGGCTTGCAAATATCATTGACTAGGATTTCAATATGATCACTGACATCACTGAGTTTGTCCAATTGCTCATTGTCAAGCGCGTAGTCAGCCCTGACGTTTACAATATCGTATTTATCTAAAAGACTATAATAATATGCGGTCTCGTCTTTAAAACCCTCAAAGCCAGTTTTGTAGCAGCACTTAGCTTTGCTTATTGAAGCTATTGTTTTAATTTTTGGATGAGCCTTTCGCACGTACGCTGCAAGAATATCATCATAAACAATTACCTCGCCACCATATTCTTCGATAATATCCAGTATTAAGTTGCAATATTGATCGGCAAGGTTCTCTTTTGGGACATTCAGGCGAGATAAGGTGAAAGCACATATTGCACCAGAATTTTTATATGTGCGTACATAATCAATCAACTGTGCTTCAGAAAGCGTTTGATTTACAACCGTGTGATGGCCGCCAGACCATGCGCAATTTGGTGCACCATAAGCAATGTCGAATGCTGAAATCCCAGATAGTTTAGAGCAGATTTTCAGCAACCGGATAGCGGCCCAATCGTTACAGCATAGAGCGGGTACCTTCCATTTGATTTTTTCTCTGCTTGGGCGGAACAGCTGTATACTATCTTGAATAAACATGATAAAATAATAAGAAATCTAGCATAAACTTGCTAAATATAGAATATGTATTGAGTAGACCGTCATTGTAAAGTAAGTTATCTCCTTTTCATTTTCTTCATATCTTTTTCATAAAACTCACTTAAGCCGAGAATCCTGTAAATCTCTTCTTCGCTTTGTGGATATCCGCATTGTCTCATCATATCGTCCATACCGTCGTAATGACTTCCCTCATTCTGGTATTGGATTTCAGCGGTTTTTCTTTGATTGAACCAGAATAGATTTACTTTAGCTCGCCGCTTCTTATATGCTGACACTTTATCTCCTCGTACCACCAAATGTATTTTGAAAATGCATTTTGACGAAAATTAGAATGACTTATACCACAATTAGTTTTTTCTACCACAGGACTTGCATTTCTTAAACATACTTAGTTGACCACCGCAGTATTGGCAAAGTCCTTGCGAGCGCCATTCGTCACTTTGACGAGCTTTGGAGATTCGGGTATAAGTATCTCTGCTGCCATCAGAAATAATTTTTGTGTTTGGCCAATGCTTTGCCAAAGCAACACATACGGCTTTAACTAGTGGAGATGACCCCTGAAACGGAACATCGGCAGTTTTAAAACTGAAGAAACGGATATAGTAACAATCATTTTGATTACCATTCTTATTATCCATTCCTTTTTCAAACTGTACAATTCCTCTGCTATTATCTGGTACTAGTGCCATAAAAGTGCGAGCATTGTCCCACCCAAAACTTAGGTTCGTCAGAGGAAGAGCACCATTGATTATACTTGGAGCATTCGTGGCAACGAAAGCACTTAGTTGAGCAATATCATCCTCGCTCTTTGTATACAAACATATACATTCATTCGCATAGTTGGCAATCTGACCAGAGTTACCTTTCTTTGCTTCTGGCATGATTTCTATTAAGCTTTCTACTGTCATGTCATGTTCATTCATTACCATACCTCCATTGTTTCATTACTCGACAAATACTTATAAACCGTTTTTACTTATTTGCTGCTGATAGCTTATCGTTTCGCCAATCCATAACAATCTTGCGATTCAGCGCTGCGACTTTACAGAAATGCTCATTGATTTCAAGTGGATTACCATTTGGACTTTCGTTTGCATTGCGAACCATGCACATTGCGCAAAATCCTCTATCTTCACAACTTCTGCATTTTGGGAAATCTCTTTTACGAAGGTTTCGAAGGTATTGCACCTTCGGTGAATGATTCCAGATCTCGCTCAGAGATGTTTCTTTGATATTTCCGCAGACATAGCTTTGCCAGCCTGGGCATGGATAAACATTGCCGTTTGCTACCATGCAGATTGCGTCCACGCATACGCCACAGACAAGATCATCATTTCTATTCCGTGCTGCCTCGATATTGAAATTGTCTGCGAGTATTGCTTTTTGGTAATCATCATCAAGTAATACGACATCTCTGATGATTCTTCCAACCTCATCTAACGATAGTCTATTATCAAGATTATCAACCGTACGGTCATAGCGCGCCATCATAATATAGTCGGTTACAGCTCGGCATTTATTCTCACGCGCCCATTGCATCACATCGAAGAAGCAATTGCGGTTTTTCTTCATTGTGGGACAACTGATTTGCAATGGAATGTCGTTTTCAATCAACCGTAATATGTTGTCACGTGTTGTGTAAAAAGAACCCGGTAATTTTGTAATTGAATCATGGATCTGAGGATTGAGGCTATAAAGGGATACCTGGACGCTTGAGAGTCGATTCGCTTTCATTTCGGCGATTATTTCATCGTTTAGTAAGGTTAGATTGCTTAATATGTTGATGGAGAAATCATATTCTTTAGCTTTACACAAGAATTCACAGAAATTCTTATGCAGCATCGGCTCTCCACCGGATAGTGTGATATTGAGTACACCCATCGCGCTGCATTGTTCCAGCACCTCGTAGAATAAAGCTGGCTCGATATCAGCAGTTTTGTTCTTGTGGGGGATGTAGCAATGTACGCAGCGTTCATTACAGCGACTTGATAATTCTATTTGCAGTGATGCTAAATGAGGATTGTCTTTGAAGTGTTCCTCTAAGTATTCTTGAGTACTTTTTTGTGCACGTTGAATATGTGGAGTAAAGTCAGTGCGGATGGTCTTTGGCACAAAATCCGAATAGGAAAACCGTTTGTCTTTGCTGTCTAACTCTCTAACTGTCTCGCCCGAAACTAAAAAACCGTCTTTTTCAAGCATTTCATAGAACTCGATGATATCATTTTGCAACACATCTATTTCAACATTGGGATATGTTTTTGCAATCTCATCAGTAAGATCGCCAATGCCCTTCGGTTTTCGGGATAGCGCAGCAAGAAATACCGCCCCTGATCCTTTGGTTACTCGATCACTATAGTCGCTCTTACTTACGATATAACCCACACTGTCATCATAAATACGAATAAACGTGTCAAACTTTTGCCGATAAAGCACGCTATCACCGCCAATTTCGATATTAGTATTTTACGTAAACTACCCAATACTGATGACCTGCTCAGTAAATACCGAGTCTTTTACGTTTGTGTAAAAGACTCGGTATCTCAGATCAAAGTGGTTGAAAGCTCAACACAACAGACCAGCTTGTGCGTTGATTACCCTCGTATTTCGCAGGTGGCGCAACTAAACCATGATTGTGATTCTGGGCATCCAGCTGCAAATGAGCCACTTTCTTTGTTCTCTGCAACAATTTCGGGTTTCTGATACATGGGCGTCCTCACTTTCCAAATAGGTATAAAACAAAGCCACCAAATATACAAATTTTCCTTATGATTTTGCTGGATAGATATATCCAGCTCAGACCTAGGATACTTACGGTTAAAAAATCCGCGTGTAGATTTGGCAGTTAATAGTATAGATGGTTTCTTAAGCTTTAGTACTCGGGATGGGTAAATAATGTAAAAGAATTTGAGCCTTCGGTAGTTTCTGTGGTAGAGGCCCAGCTTCCCTACTTTTGCAGTGAGCCACTGAGATACTGAGCACCAATAGGGACCTGACCAGCCGAAAGGCTGGGTTTTTTTGTCAACATTACAGCATCGTTATTGTTGTGGACTGCTGTGGATATGATACAATAGGCTGGACAAGGCCGGCCAGGGAAGGGGTTTACCATGAGGCTCAAGGAGTCCAAGCGGGCCAACGGGCGCGTCTACCTCTC
>Ga0123354_10002420_pt1 | contig 24625 bp, 15 predicted proteins | sample TergutLab28metaG_2_FD_97872 | JGI IMG/M metagenome (GOLD analysis project Ga0123354, IMG submission 97872) | Labiotermes labralis P4 segment gut microbial communities from Petit-Saut dam, French Guiana - Lab288 P4 | ecosystem: Host-associated > Arthropoda: Insects > Digestive system > Gut ...
CGGGCAGTGCTCATCACTCCACGACAGGTGATGTTGTCGCTATGACGGGCAGTGCTCGTCACTCCACGACAGGTGATGTTGTCGCTATGACGGGCAGTGCTCGTCACTCCACGACAGGTGATGTCGCTATGACGGGCAGTGCTCGTCACTCCACGACAGGTGATGTTGTCGCTATGACGGGCAGTGCTCATCACTCCACGACAGGTGATGTCGCTATGACGGGCAGTGCTCGTCACTCCACAACAAGTGATGTTGTCACTATGACGGGCAGTGTTCGTCACTCCACGACAGGTGATGTTGTCGCTATGACGGGCAGTGCTCGTCACTCCACGACAGGTGATGTTGTCGCTATGACGGGCAGTGCTCATCACTCCACGACAGGTGATGTTGTCGCTATGACGGGCAGTGCTCATCACTCCACGACAGGTGATGTTGTCGCTATGACGGGCAGTGCTCATCACTCCACGACAGGTGATGTAGCTATGACGGGCAGTGCTCGTCACTCCACGACAGGTGATGTTTTCGCTATGACGGGCAGTGCTCATCACTCCACGACAGGTGATGTTTTCGCTATGACGGGCAGTGCTCGTCACTCCACGACAGGTGATGTTTTCGCTATGACGGGCAGTGCTCATCACTCCATGACAGGTGATGTTGTCACTATGACGGGCAGTGCTCATCACTCCACGACAGGTGATGTCGCTATGACGGGCATTGCTCGTCACTCCACACTGAAGGGTTAACAGTTCCTGTCATGCTCAACATAATCTCCTTCTGCAGTAGTGCATTTAATGATTCTTTCTGCTCTTCATGAGACTGGTGGAATACCCTCATCTGGAATGTTCCAGGATGTTCATCATATCCTTGAATGTTTGATCTGGTCTGTCTTGTCATTTCATTTTGATTTTGTGTTGGAAGGTCAGTGAATGAACATTGTTACTGTACATATTGGCAAGGTTACTTGAGACTTTCTATCAGAGAAGGCCTCATGCTTCGATCTTGTATTATGGCAGTACCCCTGCTCTTAACACATTTGTTGTACAGGAGGGTTTTGGCCAAAAAATTTACAACAAAATAGGACCATCTGCCATATTTGACCAGTTTGGTCCTGTGTTACTTTTGGCTATTACCAAAACTGAAGGCTGCTTTGAAAGGCCACGTATTTTCGGACGTTATCGTCACTCAGGGACATGTATTATTTAAAGTAAACACATGTTCCCAACAACTACTTTATTTATGTATTCATTTCAACAACACTTTTCTTTGGACATCTTAGCACATTCATTTTTTCAGCCCATTTCAAATCCTTTTCTATCAGATTAAAGTTCCCACGCATTGTTTGAGCCTTATACACTGTAGTTTACCAGTTTACATTTCAGTATAGATAAATTTTTGTCAAAATTTATCATCACTAATGCTTAACATTTTAATGTATGATGTTATAACAAGTAAAATGGGTGGTCCACCTTGTTGATGGGATAAACATTTAAGTGTTCACTTGAGCGCAGTTCCTTCAAGCCTGAAGATGGAGGCATTGTGTTCCAATATGTATCAACCCACAACACTGCATGGTGTCTGAATCCAGGATACCACATTCTGACCCGAAGACTGATCTGATATGCACCACTTTATGACAATATATTGGAGGTTGATTGAGACCACTGAGACTCTTTCATGTACTGCTTAGTTACTGTACTTCGTTGCCAGTTGATTACACTTACATATTTCATAAACACATCTACAATCATACACTGAATTGTTCTAAAGCTGATAATTGCAAAAGTTATCTCTGAAATCTGCATGAAATGTACTTTGTTGAATTGACTGCTTGGTTTTTGGGCATGAAACCGTTTTAAAGATGAAATGTATTGAAAGCATAAAATATGCCTAAATCACATGATAAATTCTGGAACCAAATTATTTTGATGTTTAAGGTGGGAAAACTTCTTTAAGTGGTGTCAACCTAAATATGTTTCATTACATTGGTTTGTAATGATCCTTTTCAGAGCCCAAATTTTATCTTTTGTGTTTCATGTTCGGTGGTTCAATGTGAAGTAAGAAATTGTGATTCATCAGTAAAGGTCATGAAGCACCAGTATTGCATTTAAAAAAAGGCCATCTAAAGTGGGTGTCTTCTTCATATCAAAATGGACATGAGAGTGGGCATATTTCTTCTAGCTTTAAATTCGGACACCACACACTAAATTATGAGTTTTATATTTTCAATGTTTTGTGCATTAATCAGATGTATAAAGTCCAACAACTGCACTTGAGTGTATGGATGTAATTTATTACATCATAACCACCAACACTGTCATTTAAAAGGAAACCTATTTGAACTAGGGCTGGTAAACAGTACTGAGTGTGATACATGCAAGCAGGCATCTGAAACAGCCTTACACATTCTTCGTGACTGAGGTCTTGGCTGCATTAAGATACAGGCACCTGGGTCATCATTTTATAAAACCAGGTGACTTTCAAGACATCTGTGTCAGCGAGATACTGCACTTTGTTCGTGTTGCGCAACTGCTGAATGAGTAAGCTAAAGGGCTATACAAAGGTCAATAACAGTCAAAGTGCATGCGTCACCTGGTGCCCGCCCTTCCATATTCAAACCACCGACCTGTTTTGGCCATTCATGTGGCCATCTGCATGGTGGTGAGAACAAGAACACATTTACAATGAATATGTTGGAATTAATACGCAGTTAAAAAGCCATACAATTTTTAGTGAAATTTGTGGTTAAAAGAGTATAATGTGGATGAGTATAATTTGAAGTTGTACATGAAGTATAGTGTTGTGGAAGGATGTGCATAGAGGGTACATGTTGTTAATTATTCCTCAAGATGGGTAAGTGATGATATGAACTGGACAGTGAACCCCTCAGGGATATAAAATGCACTGTGAACCACACTGTGTGGTTCACTGTAGTTTATGTCATCACTGAATTAAGTGGTGCAGGAAAGGACTAGTTCATAGTATATTTCTAACCATACCGCAGAGTTTGATTTCAAACCATATCCAGCATGATGGTAATAATTAATATACTTTTCAGTGGGGCATTTGTGGCCCCTGCTGTGCCATCTGGTGGTGGGAGCAGCAACGGTAGTAGCAGCAGCTTGGACCCGGTTGGCGGTAATAATGGTGGTGGTGTGAAAAGACTTCATTCAGAGGTTGATGGCAATTCACCACCACTTATAATCACAGGTGGTGAAGCTGATACCACTGTGGCTGAAGAAGGGAAGAAAGCTAGAACGGAGGTTGAGAACTGCAAGTAGTGAGAAACGAGTACTGTAAACAGATATTGTGTCCTGAAGGTAAGTTCCTGTTGCAGACAGACTAACCCATCGGCACTAGAATTAAGTGCCCAGTAGGAGCTGCAGAAGACCAGTATTTAAATGAGATCTGTATAAGCAAAGCCATTAAATGCTGTCATCTTACCCAGATATTAGGTGCCAAAGGGTTAAGTAGAACGTTGAATCGCTGACCTGTATGTGTCTTCCATGTTTGTTGTTATTGTATGACAACATTTATGTAACCTGCAGCATATGAGAAGGTTACTTATCGTAGTTTACATAGATGTGTGTATCAAGAAATTCTTCATATTGCTCCCTGTGCTCCAAAAACTAACTTCCCTAATGAAACCTGAATCAAAGTGGGGTACTGTAGAAGCATAAGGGAAGGGCAAGTACAATCATAACAATAGGGGTGAGTCAAACAATGAATAACAATTTATTATCTATATTGAATAAATAAAAAGAACAAAGTGTATGTGTGATGCATTCTAAAATTAGCTTATCTCCCCGTAAACCTTGGAAGTTCCATACTGAAACAAAAAGAAAACACAGATACTTGTGTATTGTTGTGGCTGTTGATAATAAAGCAGAACTCAACATATTTTTCACAGCATCAAATTGTGATTTCAAAGTTAAAAGTGAAAACATAATTTCAGCAACTTTACAGATGGGCATGAACCACAGAGTGAAGTCAGTAGATAAGGCAGTAATGAACAGGACATTGGGGGAGGTAAGGGACAGTGAAAAGGATAATGGATCCAATAACCTAGGGTATACGTTGATTATGTAACACACTGCAGAGGCATCACAGCACAATCTGATGTTTTCCTGTTCTGTTTATTGCCTGACATTTACAATAAAAGTATCACCACCAGCCCTAAATAATTGAACTTCCAGTGATGCTGGAGTTTAGCTTCTAGTTGCTGGTTGGGACAGAGGAGTTACAATCAAAATTACCTGACACTGAGGGGTAAATGTGATTCCATTTCATGCTAGGAGCGGTTCTGTTGTATTATTATATAATACTGTGCATTCTCTACCTCTCATTGTAAGACATCGTTTATTCCCATTAGTCAATTGAACCACTTTTAACTCAAAGAAGAATAGGAATCACATTTGCATATAAAATTTCATTCTCTCTCTCTGTCATACTCTCCATTTCCTGTTGGGGTGGGGGGTGGGGGGGGTGGGGTTTGCAGGGAGGCAGTTGGAAGAGTGCAGAGGGTATGGTCTGAACAATATTTCTTTTGGTGTTTTGCAGTAGGTGTCAGTACTGGGGTGGTGAGTTTAGTTTCAGTTGTCATGGCATACATTGTCACAAAACATTTTGCAGATGTTGCACCATGAGATTACACAAGTCAGGTCTGTTAGCTAAGACCTGATATTGGCACTTATTATTTATGAGAAACTTAACTGTTGTACATTCTACTGTTGAGACCACATCATACTGGTAAAGTTAGTTGTATGCTTTAAAACCTTCATTACTTCTTATAGTGTTGGCTGTTGGTGTTCTGAGAAGTGGTATTTATAGATTCATCTGTGATAATCTGCTTATTCCCTTGACATTTCTGCCAGGGTTACACGTTTTTCTCTCCAGGTCCCCATTCTGCCTCGGCTTTTAGGAACTTTACACGATACAAAATTTCATGACCCTGTGGAATACTTTATCTCCATGCATATTTGGTAGGTACAGACCATTATCTGTAGCAGCAAACACTGCCTCACCTGATGTTTTTGTAGTAGCAAAGATACAAAACGCATGCATGCATGCAGTCACAGATATGTGTTCAGACTTTACTGCAAGTCGTGTCACACGTGTGCATGCTGTGCATTGTTACAGCACATTCCAGGCCAGTTTGAATATGCCTCGTGTACAGTACCGGAGTCAGTGAAATTCCAAGTACACTGACATAACATTGATCATATGGATGTAAATTGGTACTACCATGGGGTGTCCAGACAGTTCAAAGAAACAAGTCACACTTACACACTGTTTCTTAGAGTAAACATCAGATGTATATAAAATATATAAATCACATTGTGAAATTTTGTGAATACACTGAACAAACTGTGTTGGATTATCCTTGTTTTTTGATTACTGATGCCTTTCTTTCCATCATTAGCCATTATAATCAGTATTAGATACTGCCTTTTAATTATGAACATTTCATCCCCAGGAGCCAGAGTGGTGCATTTAAAAGTAGCCCATGTTAGTCACCTATAGAAGATACTGGCAGCGCCTTCCCCCCACATCTAGGTATTGCTGGTACGTCTCAGGCATCTCATGTACTTACACACTAAAGAGCCTAACAGGAGTGAATCATATGGTTATGACAACAGTATGTGCATGCATGTATGGCTTAGTAACAGACTGGACGGGCAGGACCTATTTTTAATTGCACCAGATGGTAGTTTGCAAAACTTACCAGTCTTCTAGTCAAACCAGGTTACATGTTGTCATCTTAAAATTCACTTCTTATTTGCATAGGACTTTAAAATTATCACATATTGTTCAAAATAGTGGAATTTTTAATCCATAAGGTTATTTTTCAGTGTCACATTTCGTTACCTGTTGACAGGTGTACAGAGTTGAGTTATGCCGTGGTGGTAAAATATGTTACATTAAGAATTATTTCCTGTGGAAGATTAATCAGGTCCACTTTCTTATCCACCATTTCAAATCATCCTGGCTTAAATTTGTTATGGAGACCTAATTTTAGTATATTAGTCATGTGTAAACTCTACTATGTGTGATGCTAAAATCCAACTATAAATTTATTTTTTCAGAAAAATTTTTTGTACAAGTGATATGTACAGAACAAAAGGTAATGAAAGTCTGCACCTTTTATTTCAAGTGTTTTCAGTATTATTAATCTTTTACAAAATAAACTGAAAAATAATTTCTGACTTTTTACTTTAACAAGCTTTACAACAGGAGGTCTGTATTGCAGTCAGCCAGTCAGACAGAACTGGCTGTTATTCTGTTGAAACTGCAGACAGTGTGAATGAAAGATAATGGTATCATGATAAATATGATAGTGTAAGAAAATAGATGGTGATGATTTAAGTTAATTGGAAGCGTATTCAAAAGCAGTGTGAATCATTGTATGTTTAATATTTATTCAAGATTTAAGTGTTACATGGTATGAATCCACAAGCCAGAAAGTAAATAGACAAGATGGCTGATGTAAAAAATTGGTTCATATTAATTCATATGGATATCCTGTACATACTTCAAATTACTGAATGTTAAAATGTTGAAGTTTAATGTTACAAAGATTAACCTTTCCACTCTTTATAAAGTGTGTTGACCATACTGTTTTTCATGAAATACAAATAGCTACCCATAACAACACTACTGCCCCCAAAATTCTAATTTTGTGTGACCTTGCTTTATGCAGTATGTATACTGGTACCTCTAAAGCAGTGATTTCAGAAAATTTCTCCCATACAAAATTAACATTTCAAGCATGAACACTTATCTTCATGAAACATATGTCTGCATCGTACTGCAGAATAGCATTAGAACAAAAAATCAAAGTCAGAGCTCAATGGTAGTAGGCATTTCTTCAGTTCATGTTTCACTTTTTATTGCCATTGTATTGTGAAGTCGCATCTCTTCCAGCTGCTTGGAAAGGAAGTGGTATTACTGTACTTCATGTGTACCATGTTGTAATGGTTATGCAAGGTCTGATATACCACTAAACTACATAATTACAGCTTATATGGGAGGATATTTTTGTGTGATAAATCTTAAGGAAGTTTTGGAACTCTGTTACCCATAAATTGTTGAATTATAATATCAACACATTCAACCTGTGACTATCTCTGTTTATTATTCGCCATACATAAATTTCTGTTGTGACACATTTGTGTTTGCTATTGTAATGTATGGCTCATGTAATGTAAAAATGTGTAAGAATAGTTCTTGCAGCATGTGAAAGATGAAGTTGTCTCTGTGCATGCCACAAAGGCATATGGGGGAGTGGAGGTATAGCTCCATACATTATTAATGTCAACACTAGACGGGATTGAGTAGTCTGCTTCATGCTTTGGCCACTTGTATTCCCGTAGAAAGATTCCCTGTTGCTCACTGAATGGGAGGTTGAGCCAGCCGTAGAGCAACTCTCTATGCTGTGGAGAAGAAAAATTCTATTGCCTTTGCTGGGACTTGCATCATGATTCCTTAGTTGTCCAACCCACTGTGTAGTTAATATACCAACTGTGCTATCCTGGCTCCCCATGTAAAACCTTAACATCTCACTGCAATATAAATATTGTATGGGGTGTATAAAATTGTAGTTACAAAATGTGCCATTTCATGAAATTGCCAGACTACAGAAGTGAATTTAAATTTGGTATATACAACTTACCTGAGACTGCAATGTAGTTACAAATGAGACCCACACCACCTATGTTAGAACAACAGTGTTGTGCATAATGTTTGTTTTCAACCCTTCAATCATTTATCATATCAGGTAGGTGACATTTAAGTACAGAATTGTCTGCCACCTCTGGCAGTTACATTACTAAAATACACAGAAACTTATATTAGGGGATTTTTGGCTGCTGATAAAACTCATGAAGGCCTAAGTTATATTTTCATTCATTCATTCAACAAAAAAAGTGTGACAACAGGCACTTAAGTGGTTGTCTGGAAGCTGGAAAAGTTTTACAGCCCTGCCTCCAGCAGATATGGATCTGACATTGAGGATACAAACTTATTCTGTATTAACATAGACTAAGAACAGCATGTATGTATAAATGCAAATACGATGGCAGGCAACAGAGCTGGGGAGGAATTCCTGTACATGCATTTCCTAAGCATTCTGTAAGTACAGGAGAGTGACAAATAGATGCCAGAAAAACAGGTTTTGTGTATCAGCTGGGGCTTCCCTTAAGAGTATGTGCGTGTAGAAATGTCTTCAATTGCAACAGTGTTTTCCTCAAAGCATTGTATTAGTCCTTTCATCTACTAGCCAGGTGTGGTAGTTGAAAAAGACTAACACCTAATCACTTTTGGTTGTTAGTGTATTACCAGTGGTTGATCATCTGCAGTCAGAATAGGAACTTACATTTCCCTGGTTGACATTAGCATTGATGAACAACTTGGTGTTTAAAGGTAGCCAATGTCGGAAACTGAACTGTGGAATTTTTGTCATATTTACTGAGCGTACGATGTAGGGTATTATCTCAGTGCCAGCTGCAGTCTATCAGCTAAACTTTTCTCTGGGTAGGAGGATAGAATATGTACATATCTGTGTATTATGTGTAGTAGTGCAGCTGTTTTCAGAAAGCTCATCGCTAGGCACACATTTGTGTAGCAGAAGGTACAAGGAAAGGAATGCCTTGGAAAATAAAGTCGTTAGTTGGTAATGTACCTGTAATGAAGTAGGAAGATAATAGAGGTGTCATCATTTGGACCACAAAATGTGACAACTCGCTACTCAACAGCTCTAGAGGAAAGAATGGAGAAGAACTCATTGCAGTTACTGAGGCTTATAAACTCACAGATGTATGCAGCATCACACCTCAGAATAGATTATTTTTCATTTTTTGTTGTTTGAATGCTTATTTGTATACTAAACACACAGCTTCTGTACTGATAAGAATGGCAACAAAGTGGTCAAGGGAAGTCTGAAATCATACCAGCAAACCAAACAGTTGCAGGGTATTTTAAGGGTAAAATAGTAGGGAAGCTAGAGGCATGATCAACTGTAATGGTGAGGTCACCTAACATTTCCTGTAGGAAGCTGTCCAGCATCTTAACTAGTAATTTTGAATGCAGAACCCCATGTGCAGATGGTGAAACTGCACTGTGTGCCCTGCCTGACTTCATCATGTGCTGTACTGAGTCACTTCACCTTTACATGTAGACCCTTGGGCTTGTCCAGAGGAACTAGCAAGTAAATGGTTTTTTATTATTTCACATAAAACTGATGTCCTCTGCAGTGTGTATCTTTTTATCATCAGTTTCTGAGATACAGCTTTTAATGTGGCATTGCACTGCATAAGTTCTATCCAGTAGTCTGAAACACTTGGAGCAACAGATCAATTACCAACTTATGTCACAATTGAAGATTTGAAACCTTAATATTTTTAACCTTTTGGTGCCTAAGGTCAGTTATTCCTGTCATGCTGTGTGATGCTCAAAATGCCAAAGGACTGGTATAGCTGACAGCCTACCATGGGCCTTTTATATTCAGCCCCCATTTAAATTTCAGTGTGCTGCTCATCACACCAGGCATTTAATTGCAGTGCCAAAGGGGTAAGTGTAAATTCATGTTTTTTGTGGTATGAGTGTTAATCTTGCTTTATCTTTTCCTCTCCTTTCCTTTTTCCTCTTCTAAATTTTGATGGCATGGTTTAAGACTGGAGATGCAGTTGATATTTTCCCCTAATGAAAGGACACCATTATTGTAAAACATTTAGATATACAGTTGTAATTTAGATATTCTGATATTTGTTCTAGGTTGCCAACTGGTTTGGAAATTAAAGTTCAACCAAAGGCATGTAAGGGTGGTGTGTTATCAACACTGATTGTAAGTTACATTGTTCAGTTGCTGCAAGTTGTAGGTTTCAAAGAAACTAAAAGGGAAATGTGGAAAGATATGATTGTACATAATACCTTGGCAGAAATATTTACTGCCAGTTGGTCCATACCAGCCATAACTGTGAGTAGTGAAATTAGTATAGGCTAGTTGGTGGTTCCCAGCTTTGACTTCATATGTATAATATTCTTATATTTATGTAAGGGGAAGTATTGAAATTATCTGTATATTTTTCATTAAATTAATTTTCAGGCTGTGCAAATTGAATAAAGAATTCATTGAGTTATTAACTGTGATTAAATAGATTAATGAGAAATTGATTATAATATCAGCGACGGAAGTTAGCAGCTGTCATTCCTTATGGGAAGTAGTAATGTAAAAAATGAAAAGTACCTATTGCAAGAATAAATTATGTGTATATTTAGTATAAAAGTGCATTTTGCATCCAAAAACCTTGAAGAGACTGGAAGCGTTTGCTACTGCAGTGCACAATACAGCTTATAGTGTGTATAATGCAGAGAAGTTGGGAACCATTGACAAGTGTTCTACACCAGCCGCATTAGGCATTTTGTGTTGTTAGGAAGTCGGGATCATTGCAGATGAGTTATAGTGTCTTGTTTTTCTGTACTATAATCTTTTTAAGTTTGAGATATTGATAGATATATCCTTCATTTCTTTCTGTTACTTTGATTATTCAGACAAGCAGAAAATTGGGAACATCTCCTCTTGTATGATGCTCACTGTACGGTGATATTTAATGATCCTTGAATGTCATTACATTAAGAAAAAATGTATGAATTTGTATTATACTGTAAATCAGTAGGAATATAAAACACCATTAAAATATTACCACTATTAGGCAGGCTTTCCTGTGTTTATATAAATGTCTGACACTGTTGCTTTTTTGATTGCCAAGTTGCAGTCTGCAAATAAGTGAGAGCTGTTCCATTCAACTTGTAATAGTCTGTGTGTTTCTGTTTCATGGTATATATGTAGTTTAATATTTATTAAATTCCAACAAAATATAGACTACACGTATTCAGTCTTAACACATCACAGCCAACACCTGGTTGTGTTAGACTGAATGAGTGTCTATTTTATTTAGTAATAGAATGGGATGGTTTCCATAAAGATTCCAACAAAATATGCTGATTAGGCTATATATATATATATATATATGTGTGTGTGTGTGTGTGTATACTTATTCTTTTACATTATATTTTCTCTGACATGTTTTGAAGGGAACTAAAATTCAAGGGATTATACAAGATGTATGAGTATACATTCATTTATTCATTCATTTATTACACATTCAACAAATCTATATAAGGTTATCAGACCTATTGGATATAGAATATAGATATCATTAAAGAGTGCAACATGTTTTTCCCTCCAAGTACAAGGTATTGTAGTACTAGGCCCAGATTGACCAGTCCAGCAGTGATGCTATATGTACATTAATTAATAATTAAATCTTTAACTGATAAAGAATTAAAAGGTAAAGAGCTCTTTTAACATTCAGTTTTCAGAAATTATTCATTTGTATATAAAACAGTAATTATTGTTTTATTTGCATTCAGACATCCATGGAATGTCATCAGTCCTTATTATGAAATTAACCAAACTCATATTGGTGGAATACCAAGTATATTCTTAGAGTGAACACATTGTACTAACTGTACAGTGTGTTTACTCACTATTCAACTATTATGGGGTTAGATCCTTTCATAATAAGGATTGATGACATCCAGTGAATGTTGTAATGCAAATGAAACTATAATTATAATTTTATATACAGCTGAATATTTTATAAAAAACTAAATGTTAAACAAGCTCATTACCTTTTAATTATCTAATAATTAAATATTTAATTATTAATTTATGTATATGTACTATCGCTGTTGGAACTGGCCAATCTGTGTCTAGTACCACAATACCTTGTAATTAAGAGGGATACAAAAGTTGTACTCTTTGATGGTGCTGTGTACTCATACATTGTTTATAGTTCCTTGAATCTTAGCTCCCTCCATAACATGTCGGAGAAAATATACTATAAAATAATGAAGTATGTATATTGCCTCTTAAATGAATGAATGTTGGAATTTACTAAATATTGAAGTAAAATACAGGGAAAATGCAAAATATTGAGTGTAGTTTACCTTTGAAATGACTGAATTAAGTACTCAAAACTGGGTTCGGCCCTACCAAGTTTTCAGGGGATATTTAATTTTTAGCACAAGCTTCACAAAAAATATGAATATTTTTTGAACAAAATGTGATAAATTTCTGCATTAAACAGCATTTTGTGGGAAATGAAACAGAGATTGTACAGTATGTCTTTAAAAATTCTGTAAATATCCTTATTGCTTAAATACACAAAATAAATTTCTTAGAACTTAATAAAAATCTGCCTTCTGTTACATTCATTTTGGTTCCAGGTGTCAGCTTTGTGTACAGAGGTTGCACATGAAAAAGTTTCATGGTCATGTATTTGTGGGATTATATGCAAAGCATGTTTTTTCAACACACAAGGCCACATCACGCTTAAGACATTTCACATGTACAGGTTCATGGGAGGAAAAGACATTGTCCATGTGCAGTTTGTGGCCAGGTCCTTTATCTTCCTTGACAATTCTGTTACTTTGGCATGAGTTGCTGTCAAGTGTTCTGCCATGTGGTGTCTGTCCTTCTTTAAGTAGACTTTTAATGTCATATATGTAACCAGTTGATTAACAAGGTTTATAAATTTTAATGCCAAAACTTTCATGTTCTTCGAAATGTATTGTCTGAAAATTGCCCTTACTTTGAACAACACAATCATTTTGTGAATTGCCAGGTTTTCTGAAGGGTTGTAAAATTTTGAAATATCCTGTTTAGAATTTCAGATATGGCTTGTATTTTTGATAGTCTGTCTTAATTTTCTTCCACCTTGTCAGCTCCTTCCTGTTGTCCTTGAAATGCAGAAACCAAAGGATTTGTAAATATCTGTTTCATTTCATAGTGGTGCTGTAGAATGGAGTGTAAAACTGGCCTGTTTGTGCCCAGTAGTCTGTCAGTTGGTCTCACAAGGAATGTCCCATTTGTATTTTTATTATTAGACAAACATTTCAGCCTCGGTTATGTTAGGTTGGGTAGAACGTCTCTTGTCAAGACTGTCCCTGTTAGTTTGCACCATAAGCTAAGATAAACTGTGCAAAATACAACATGAAAACACGAAATGGAGTAGAGCAGTTATTGATGAGTGGTGCCTCACTGTCATTCTCTTGTTTGGGGCCCCCTGCAAGTGTGTGTACTGCCCTCGTCTGTAGGTGAGAGGGCAGTGTCCACTGTGAGTTTGGTGGCTGTTGTGTCTGTGGTTCTGGCCCACCCTCACCATTATCCTCTTCTTCAGAGGTAATGGCTGAATCCAGGATGACTGGAGCCTAAGCACTGGAACTTGCTGTATACTCACTCTGCAATTGTAGATATGGTTCCAGTAAAACTTCTTTACAACATTTCTCATTCTCTGAAGTAACCCTGTCACATTGGAACTCAACGCTGTTGCTGTCCATAATCAGCTCTGATATTTGATTAGGATTCAGCAGGCAAGCCCTCATACTCACAAGTTCCAAAGCCTGTTCCTTCTGTCTGCCCTTGCTCTTCTGCCTGCCTATAATTGCACACAAGTTCAAGATGTGAGAACTGATGTGTTTGTATGCTGACAGAAGGTTGCTGTTAATTGGAATGCCATGTACATCAGATGAAGTAGTTTGTGTTAACAGTTTATATCACCACTATTTATATCCTGGGTAACCCCTACACACAGCAGTTGAAAGGAAGAAATCTAATAGTTATTTCTGCATGCCCACAAAGACAAAAAATGACTTTTTCTGCATTGTAATTTGTGTGTTCACATATGCTAACAGTATGGTTTCCTATACATTCTATGCTTGCATATGTGACCATAGGCCATTGAAAGTTTAAATTTCCTAACAGTCACAAAATGTCATATGATACAAACTGTTATGAATGAGATATATACATTGACAAGTATTTTGCATGGTGGTTCAAAGTAATGTGTATGACTTGAAAGAGCACTGAGAACGATAAATTGAATTGTATATGTGCATTCCAGACATCAGTAGAACAGAACATTGGCTGGTATACGGAAAGTAAAAATATGGCCATCTTTATAATAGCGAAGAGGTGTGAAATGCAACTATGTTGTTTTTAATATTGAACTGTTACTTAGATAACAAATCATGGGCATCATGTGTATAAATAAATGAAAGTGGATGTTACATGGCTAAGTTAATTGTGCAGCCAATGAGCAAACAGCAAAGCAGTAGCAGTTGGCAGGATTGCAGAAGGAGCAATGAGGGGGAGGTCTGGCTGCAAACCAGTGCAGACATTTTTAAAGGTTACAGAAGGGGTAACAATAGTTAGCATTTTTTTTCCATGCAGTGTTGGGAGGGCAGTAATGTAGTGTTTCTTTGTGGGGCTGTACTGATTTTATCCTGTCCACTCATCAGCCATGGGTTCATAGCTATCTCTGTCACACTTTCGGACTTTTGTTAGCACAAGTACTGTACAAGTTAGGTAACATTTTGTGATTTGCTAGTAATTTTATGATAATCTGTCTCATTGGGTAATAACTAAGACCCATATGGTTATGAGATGTATGTAACTTTCTTTTAGGCAATATCTGTTTCTGTCATGGGGAGAAAGCAACAGTTTTGAGACCTACAGGTATTATTCCCAAATGTTGATGTTTAAATGTATGGTATCTCCACATGAGCTTCATAGTAGGGTGGCAAGTTGCACAGAGACTGAAATTATGTGACTGTTATCAAAATTATCACAGTTTTGTACTTTTGCTTTTAAATTTTCTACCAAAGAATTCCATATAAATATTATGCATTTTCTTAACTTCTTGAGGTCCAGCAGTTGCATTGTAAATGTTCCTTTTCATTCAGCTAGTTTACCCTTTACTTAGGTCACCTTGATACCTGATGTTACCAAAAATTTAGTTATTTTATTAAATAGCTGGAAATAGTAATACACAATGGTTCACTTGAAAGTTCCAGAGGTCCTCAAAATGTACTGTGCTTTGTTTACTGATATGCATATAAGTGCAGTATTACTGCTTCATTGACAGTGTTTTGACAACTGATATATTATTGAAGATATTACATGTTGTTTAGAATTACAGCGGTATTATCTGTTGTTTGTAATTAACAGTGTAGGTAATACTGCAAAGGTTATATACCTAAATTACCAAAAGCTGCGTATTTGTCAACATATTTTCACTAAACTGAGAAAAAACATGCTGTCTAGTAATAGAGTGATTTTACAGGAATTAAACTTTACATGAGTTCCATTCCTTAAAATCAAGAAACATTGAATGGTAACTACTATAAATTTTTATGTATTAAGCCAAAATAAAAAGAAGGTACCACAGTGTTGTAAAGATCATATGGTTAAAATTGGGTAACTTTAAAACAGTATGTTTCTTTAACTGTTTAGACCTTTGATGTAATTAATTTTTATGGATAAAATACTGTTTCAAATTAGAACTGTAAAGTGGTATGTCTTCCTTACAAAAATTAACAGCAGAGAGGGAAATGTTTTAAAAAATGTATATTGCAGCATAATAGATGTGGAATTTGATGAGTTCCATCCTGTGCATTCATAAGATATGCTTCATCTCTAGAGTTAGAAGAAATATAACAGCAGTCAAAATGTTGTACACATTCTCTCCTTTGTTTTGTTCTAAAATGTGAACTGTGGTTGAGTATGCTGCCACCATGGAAGTCAAATAATTGTACTTATATTCACATTCAGAAGAGTTAGGAATGTGATCAAAGTTAAAGACTTTTGCCTTGTCTAGTATACTGAGTACATTTTGATGACCATTACTCTGATATTGAACAATACAAATATCCTGTTTCTCACATACTGTTCCCTAAACTAGGAAGGTTCCTAGCAACCTGTCTGTGTGATCTGTTTAACTGTAGTTTTGTTGTATTAAATACAGCTTGTTAAGGGCAGTGTGGCTATTTTGAAGCACCCTGTGTGCACTGCATGGAGCTATTTACTGGTGTATAAATGAATAGCTGCTGTCCACAATTTTGAGGGATGACCATTTTTTGTCAAAGTAGCCCACATTCATGTTTTTAGAGAAATGAAATATTTAAAAATTCTAAATTTTTTAAATGATAAACTGTGTTGTTAGTTCAACATCTTTTCAATTACCCCAACTACATGCATACTTTATATTTAACACATGTCTATAGCATACTTCTCCCACATGCTTTGGTGTGTCTTACACCATCTTCAGGGAGAACTTAATATTCCTTACGCAAAACCATATGCTTGTACAGAGCTGCTGTCTGTGGTACACTGGTTGCATCATAAAATATAAAAGATGCATCCAAGATACAGGAGCACCACCAAAACAGGACATGGGATATTCTGAAGGACTCTGCACCCTATGGACCCAAGTTTAATGTGCAGCATGGTGAACATATATTTTCACAACCCCATATAACACAGGATAACAGCATCCATTCAGAGCCAAACATATAGATGTGCAATGTAAATGGAAGATTTTATTGTAGATTTTTAAGGTTTGTATCATACATAACAGCAAGCAACAAATATTACTTTAACCATTGTAAAAACACTGTAAACCAACAAAGTTGTATCTTTTATATTTTATAATGCAACCAATGTACCACAGATAGTAGCTGTGTAAAAGTAGATGGTTTTGAGTAAAGAATACTACGTTCTCCCTGAATATGGTGTGGGATACACCAAAACATGTGGGGGAAGTATGGTATAGATATGTGTTAAATATAACTTGTGTATTTAGTTGGGGTAGTTGAAGAGATGTCAAATATACAAAAATGCGTGGAGTGGAATACTTCAAAATGTGTTGTCATTGTCTAAGAATATGAAAATGTAAGTTTGCAAGTCTGTGTACGATTCGACCTTTAAATAGCTCATAATGGATAGGAAAAATACAGAGAAATTCTTTGCTTTATACATGTATGAGTACAACCTATTATGTCTTGTTTGTACCATTTCTTGTTAGACTGAGGTTACGTGAGATAACTTCTTCACAACCTAATTGCTATATATATATATACATATATATATATATATAGTGTACCTTAAAATATCAAGTTTGTAAGTAGGACAAGTTTAATATTGATTGATGCAAATATGCAGCAGTGTTTTAAGCATACTGTTAGGCTTGTAATGTTATTGTAGATTATTTGTACACACCACTGTAAATGCCAATACTTCATGAACAAGTACTGGAAAGAACACAGAATTATATTATTTACTTACTTACACATGCATTATGTATTTATACATATTAAATATGCAATTAATTTGTTCCTCCTGTGATTTGGTTCATTATTGTAAACAGCTCATTTGTTGTTTTAGTAGATTGTTGGAGTTAACATTTAAAAGGACTTTTTATAAGAGACCAGAAGTTGGAAGTAACAGAGAGACTAATATTACATGCTTATGTATAATACAGTAGAACAAAAGTTTGTCTCATTCTTGGGCAGTTTTATATCAGAATAAGATTACTTTTTTATGTAACACTATATTGTTTATTTTATAATCAAGCATTGATTGCTAAATTAGTTGTTAGATGCTATGATGCGATTGTTATCTATGTAAATCTTTTTTTTTTTGTGGGAAGCAAACTAAATTGTATTTACACAAACAGCCTTGCTTTCTTATGTCAGATAATTGTATTTATGGCTCCTTTTTCTTGCTGGACCAGTTTTGTACAGTAAAAAATGGTATTCTGAGGTGGAAGTTAGAATACACACCTTTCTGTTCTTGCATTTTCCATCTTTTATATATAAAGTACCTAGGTTCTTACCAGTACAGGCATGCCAGCATGGATCCATCCAAATATACCAAATACAATTCTGAGTTAAATAAGGCTCACACACACACACACACATACACATGTTGAGATGCAGATATAGTGGGGGAAATTAGCGTCTATATTTCACACCCAAACTACAGTGTCTTCAGTTACCTTTTAACATTACCTATTCAAAAGCAGCCCAAAATATACTCTGCATACCTCAGACTAGCTCCTAAACATTTTATGTGTTTGGGTGCTTAACTGAGTTACGATTTTTTTTTATGTGTAGTTGGGTGACGGGAAAGAGCAGATTGTTACTGTCAGATTATGAAACCAGAGAACTAATTTTTTAGGTCCTACGTCCAGTGAAGTACCGGAGTAAATTGAGTGTTGGAATTACAAATGGTTAAACTGGCCAGTAGTGAGATCTGTTTTACTTCTTCTGCACATAGCTGATAAGCGCTAACATTCTCTATGTTTTGTGCTAAAATCTTTTAAAAAATGCAGTTATTTTGAACACTGGAATTTGGAGAAAGTGAGCCTCCCTCAGAATAGAGATTGACGCATTAACCAGAAAATTGAGAAGATAATTATATTTGGTTCATGTACATGAATTAACAATATCTGCTGAATGAGTGATTGAGTATTTACAACCCAGAAAACACCACATTTATACCTGAAACAAATGATCCTCTTGTGTATGTCGAACATGATTTTGAGTTACCTTGGAAGCTTATATTTATGAACAGCTGGTAATTAAATAGTTCCAGTGTGTTTATGTATTAATTGTTACACCTTTTGTTTCAGTTGTACAGTGTCTCAAAATACTGGGGTGCAATAGTGATGTGCAGAGTTTTGGAATCTGCTGAGTATATGTCATGTGAACTTGTGCCATTTTCAGTAAACTCAGTACTGCATTTGTGCAATAGAAGTACTTCTGTGTCCTGTAATAATAAAGTTTATATATTCACTTAAATACATACTTTTAAAAGACAGAACATTGTTGAATGCAAACTAAGAGTAATTAATTGAAACACACACACACACACAAACAATGCACCCCACAAATTGCGAGGTAGTATTTCTTGATGGGGAGGAACAGGCACGTTGCTGCAGTAGATGCTTAACCTGCATTTCCCTTTGCAGGCTAAAATAGTTACGTAACCAAGTGTTATGACTTATAAGCACAATAGGCAGAAACTAGGAATTACACTGTGCAACAAATTTTGGGTTGAATCCTGTTACTGAAACTAAACAATGTTTACTTAGTAGAATTTGCAGTTCAGAACATCAAACTAAATTATGGAATAAACCAGTGGTTTAAAAACAAGACAGGTAGAGGTGGTGTATGCATAAACATAACATTAAGGGGTGTTTGTGTAACTCGTTGCCGGCAAGAGCAGTGAGTGTTACATGGTTTGAGTCTGTGTGTCTAGCTGTGGGCATGAAGAATGTAGGGCGCATGCGCCGTACTGTAGTGTCATCTGTGACCTATCTGGCTGTATGGTACTTTTCCACATTATCCCATAAATGGCATGATTCTCAGAAAATATGTATGGAACATAAAACTTGTGTTTTGATTTTCTGTAAAATTTTTGTCTGAAAAATTTCTCATTGTAAGAATAATTCGGCGAGATATTGTCATATACTTATGTGTTCCTGTAAAGCACACATTATTCTTGTGGTATTCTAATGAAACTTGTGAATTTTTTTAACAGGTTTTTAAAAAATAGTCAAATATCAAATTTCATGAAAATCCATCCATGGGAGCCGAGTTGTTCCGTGGTGATGAAAGGATGGACAGACAGAGAAGACATGACGAGCAAATAGCCGCTTCTTGCACTTTGCAGATGTGCCTAAAAGTTTCAATTATATTGCTGTATGGAAGCTGGACACAACAGCAAACTTAACATGAACCAAACGAGGTGCTTGTACTCTTGTCACTTGTACAGAATTTCCTGATCATTCATCTTCACTGTCCAGCAGTTTCTGGCTAACATGGCAACACACTATGAGTTTCTCATAAGAAGTTACAAGATCCTCCACAAGCCTCCTGAAGTTGACGGCTTTTACATTTCCTTTAAAAAAAAAACCCAGTCCCATCCTGTCAAAAGGCATTGCAGGCTGCCTTCTCGACATCACTAACAGCAAGATCATACTGTGTGTCTGTGAAGAGCTGACGTATCTTAAGACCAATGAATGCATCTGCCTTAATCTTCTCCATACTAAGCTCTGGGAATTTCTCTCACAAGAAATACATTGCTGGGCCATTTTGGTCTAATGTCTGCTCAAAATTTTTCCCTAGGCCCAGTTTAATATGTAGAGGTGGAAGCAACACTTTACAGTTATCTACAATATGCTGAAGAGCTATGTTTTTTGTTCCAGGTGTATGTGATGTATGTAGAGGCCAGTTCTTGCTGTAGTGAAGACTGTTCACACAACTTGCCCATTCACATAGGAGACAACATAATTTTGCAGCCCCATCAAAATGGCGGTTACCTTCAAAGCACCGCATATGTTTCGTTTTTGAGGATTGTATAGGCAACATGGATTGAAGGCAGTACGTTTCCCTTATGCAACAGCACTGCTTGTAGGCTGTGCATAGAAGAGTCTGAATAGTCGCCATTCTTTGGAATTATACTTGATGTTCATTGCACCTATCATACCCTCAACTTTCTTACAAGCACCAAGTTAACCTCATGTTACAAAGACTGGGTATCTTTTGGTAGGAGCAAAATTCTGTCACTTTCACAGTGTCTTTCAGAAGATTCCACTGTTGAGTCTTGACAGTAACAGTTCTGCGTTATTCTTCAACATATTTAGGTCTCTGATGAGGTCAGAAAGTTCTGTCTGTGGTTCAGCGTATGTTGAACAAATATTCCGGATCTCTTGAAGTAGATGGCCATAGTGTTTCTTGAGGAACATTTGCTCTTCCTCATCACAGTCTAGGGGAAAATCTTGGGTGGTTCTGGAATAGGCACACCTTCACAGAGGGACAGTGGACAAGTAGCTGATGATATATTTCGGTACTCCACTGTCCACTTTTTCTTCTTGGTGAGTATAAGTTCTCCACATCTGTAACAGAAGTTATCCACACTGTTCACACACAAGGCATTCGTATTCATCTGAAATAAAGGTTGAGAGAAAGGTACATCTTACTGTGAACAGCGCACACACAGCACAGGTAACACAATTGCTGAGCAACCAAAAGGACTCCTACAGTTCCACAGACAGACAAAGAAAGAAGGTGATAACAATGTTCATTGATCATGTGGTACTGAGATTGTGACTGACTGTGTATATAATGAGTGAGTCACACATTGTGACACTGGCTTTAGTGTTCAGGCTCAGTAAAGTGGACACCTTAGCCAACGTCTACGGTCATCATCACATCATCAGGGAAGCCATTTCAAACACCCAACTGAGTAATTTATAAAATGTATTAAAATAAGCCATCAATCATACATTGTCACTATCTCATGTTCATTATGACATATTCTGGCCAGCTTGGCCATCTTCACTTAGTTGTATATATTCAGGTTATCCTGAAGGTATGCAAAATAAGTGCCTTGGAATTTCTAGCTTTCACAGTATTTAAGGTTATTTTGCATTGAGTATTTGATTATGGTATGTAATTTTACATTGAGAATATTTTGTGTAGTTGTTACGTAGTTTTAAGTTCTTTTAAAGTATTTTATTAATTTACTTTCTCCTGATGTACAGCCACTTAAACAATATTTAAGTACTGGCCACTTGTGACTGAATAAGCATCATAGTCTGTACCTGTACCCTCATACCCTTCAACCTCCTCAACCCTTCTGGTGACAGCTGCAGCATACATTACAGCACTGGAACAGTATGAATAAATGACATGGCCTGACCCTTAATATCCAAATTTGCAGTTAACAAGAGTGGTATTTACCTCTAGTTTCCAGATGATATCAGGGCAGCTATGTCAAATAATGCCACTTGAACTGGCCATACTAGTTGACAATTATGCAAAAAGTGAAGTTGAAATATAAATTCCAAAAACTTATTTCCTGTGTTACTGGCTATTAGGTTTTGTGACGGGATATGCATGTCAGCATTATACTGTGTGTGTCAGCCAAAAAGTCTGAAAAATCTTATTGGCCAGGTGAATGTGAGCAGCTGAGTGTGTGACAGCACTCTGAGGTGAGCACCATATTATCTCCCTTTGTACAGTGTCATATGCAGTTTGGTGTCAAGACTCGGACATCAGTGCTGTGCCATGACTTATTACAAAATGCCAGCCAATTTATTTATTATGGCATGAATATTATCTTGGGGACCATAGTAGCACAGTGGTTAAGGTGCTGTGCTACAAATCAGAAGGTTGCTGGTTTGATTCTAGATGGTGTCATTGGAAATTTTCATTGACATAATCCTACTGGTCACACTATGCCCCTGGGGTCGACTCAGCCTCTAACAGAAATGAGTACCAGGAGTATTTCCTGGGGGTAAAAAGCGGCCGGTGCGTAAGGCTGACAGCCTTACATCCATCCTGGGCCACTGTCACATAATCTGGGAACCTTAACTTCCTGGAACCCTCTGGGCACCTGATTTACCTATGAATATTATCTTAAGTGAAAGGTGGTGTCTAGTAATATGACCACTTGATATTCAGCAGATAATGCCAGTTAGGCTTTCTGAATTTATGGACGGTACATATTGAAATACAGTTTTACTTATGTTGTAACTGATAAAAGTTTTTTTGAAGCCTCTAAAATTATGCTGCATTGAAGAAGTAGACAAAGAAGACTGCATTAAGGAAGACCGTTAGAACACACAAGTAGGCATGAATCCTGCCACCCCAAGCAATGCTGTCTCAGTTACAAATCTGCTGGAAACTATGTATGTTCTGCGTCTTCAGGCAGACAGCATTTGCTCCAGTGTCTCAGTTGTGGCCTTTGCAATTCTTGGATTTTACGCAGCATTATGTACCAACATAATGCTGTGTAATATCCTAGAAGAGTGAAAGTCCCAACTAGGCCAACCCAGAATCCTGATATCTCACAGCATTTCATTTTAGCCAACCAATCACGGTTCACACATTCCACCCCATAACAACCTGCAGCAACAAAAGTCCTCCCTCTGGGTTCACTGTCTAGTCATCTTGAGAATTGTCTTCGATTTCCACCTATAAACTTCTTCTAGCACTAAAAAATGTAGAGAAAAGCAGCAAAACTGTGCTGATCTCTGATGATAACAGGACAGGCAATGTACGTATAGTGCAACATTGAGGCGCGTCCGTGCAACCATTGATGCAGTGGAAAATATCCGCGTGTGTGTAGCCTTAGTTTTCCAGTATGCATTGCGCATGCGCCATATTGTCATCTTTGGCATGTCCGGCTGTACAATATTTTTCCACGTAATTTCATTAACGGCACGGTTTCGAAAAGTTACTGAATATAAAATGTTCGTTTTGATTTTCCCCACGACTGCTATCTGAAACATTTCTCATTTTAAGAATTCAGCGAGATACGAATGTACATAGGTCGTCACGTAAAGTACCCGTTATTTTTGTTAGATTTTAATGAAAACTAATTTTCTCAACAGATTTTCAAAATGTACTTTAATCAGATTTCATTAAAATTCTTTTAGTGGCAGCTGAGTTGTTCCATGTTGACAGACGGACAGACATGACAAAGCTACTAGTCGCTTTTCGCAATTTTGAGAATGCGCCTACGAAATATGTCTGCTATTCCTTCTTTACTTTCAACAGTCAGGAACACTCCATCCACAACAAAGAAAATCTCACATTACTAGTGTAAAAAGTTCGGGTCAGCAGGAAGTATGACAGAGGAGTGTACTGTGATGAAGTGGAAAAGAATGACTGGATTCAACCCAGTGTGTGTAAGGACTGGTACTGAAAAAAGAAGTACCCTGCAGTGTAATTTGTATATCTTAGGTGATGAGGATTGTGTTTCGTAGTTGAGAGAGATGTATTCGTATGTTGATATTTTTGTTAGCACAACATACTAATTCATTATCTGTTCAAAATTTATTATTTCACGGTCCTGTGTGTATTTTTGTGCCGATAACGAAGTATCTTTTTCCTTTAAAATGTGTTGCGTTTACCACATTTCAAGTGCTTTATCGTAAGCCCAGTACTTAAACTACGCATCAAACTACATACCTACGTTTTTTGCCTCACTGTCAGGACAGGATGCTGTTGATGCGAAAACTATTAATTTGACTAAAATGTTAAAATAGTCTAAAATGTCGCATGGATATGTCATATCCGAAAGTTTCGCTTACATAAATGTAAATAATGTAATGTCAGAGCCAGATTAAGGGGCGAGACGGCCGGGCTGCTGACCGGGGCGCAAGCATGTGATTGGCGCTCAGACCTCGCTAAATGAGTTTTAGTAGATCGCTTCAAAGGAACGCCGAGTGTTCCAAACCATGATTTTAATAGTGAGTGGGAAAGGGGAATTTTTCTTTGGGGTTGGATGGTAAACCTCTGCTTAATGTGTTATAGCGCAAAGTGTCTTCATGCGACATGACATGACATATACCTTAGCACCATACTCTTTAATAGCAGTCTGGTTTGTGAAGTTCAACATTCTCGCAGACTCATTCAGGGACATTTTCTTGTATGCCTTCTCCAGGCAGGCAACAATTTCACTGCGTATTGTATCTCAGAGGATGTCGAAAAGTTTCAGCTGTCGGCAGGAACATTACTTTTTGCTACGAAGATCTAAATATAATAACAGTAATGAGCAGCAACATTTGCACCATTCACCTAGTCCACACATTAAGGTAAAGGTAAAGTGATCCCGTTACAGGCCCGGTGTGGCCCAGAGGGTGGGTAGAGGTATAGCTCTACTCTTCCATGACCGCGGCACTAGAAGGGGGTGAGTGGTCAGCAGCACGCCCCG
>Ga0123354_10002421_pt1 | contig 24625 bp, 15 predicted proteins | sample TergutLab28metaG_2_FD_97872 | JGI IMG/M metagenome (GOLD analysis project Ga0123354, IMG submission 97872) | Labiotermes labralis P4 segment gut microbial communities from Petit-Saut dam, French Guiana - Lab288 P4 | ecosystem: Host-associated > Arthropoda: Insects > Digestive system > Gut ...
AAAAAAAAATTTTGTTTCATATCTTGATTTCACAAAAAAAATTCCTCTAAATTCACCCTTTGTAAGTTCTTGGGCAAAAAAAAAAAAAAGTAAAATTTTGTTGTCCAGTGTAATTATTCAGTTTGTATTGGTCTATGTCAGCCCACATCTTTTCATATTTTCTTCTAAAATTTTTTTTACTCATCTTCACACTTCATTAAAAAAAAAATTCCCCTCTATTTTGAAATATGCCATGCAAATATGACAAGGTCCACACATTCATTTTCTTAACATTGCAGACCTATGGGTTAGATGCTACAGTCTTCTACTATGCACATGGAAAAAGGTTGTATTAAGAAATACACAAGTTTTTCATTCTCAAATTCTTCTTGAAGTCTAGTCTGCTTAGTGATGAGCAAACCACATCTATCTCTGCTGTTGGTTTTGCAGATGCACACTTGTGTTGTTACTTGCGTCAAACTTTCCAAACACACACACACACGCACACACACTTCAGAGAAGGTAACTTCACTTCAGGATGACATGAATAACAGTGACGATACTGTTGAATTAATACCTTCCCAGCTTCTGATGATAACATTTCTGACTATGACCCCTCTGACAGAGATGTTTCTGATACTGACTCATATGACAGGAACAACAGCCAGCTACATCCCACCAAAGGGTGTACAAGTGGGGTCAATCAATGAACCAGACAGACATGGGTGCCTCAGACTACAACACAGATAGATGTTCTGACAGTGATGACACTACTCCTACATACACCTCCAGGTGCTTCAGCATGGTGACAACATACTGGTATAACAAACACCAGTATTCATCAGTTCAATGGTAATAAAACTAACACATGACAAAATATGGCACCCCATACATATAAAGACTCAACTCCCAACACTGTTTCCATATTGTGTTTTTTACAGCAATTATCCTGCTGGTGGAGACCAATCCGTACTATGAATAGTACCTGAAGACAAACTTCTCCAGTACCTGACATTACTGAATCTGAAACATTTATTATTTTCCTGGCAATTATTATTCAAATGGGACACTATGGATGAGACAGCCAGAAAGACTAGTGGTTTTGACTGAACTTCCTTACAACATTTGACAGCAAAACAATTACATGTGACAGGTTCCTACATATTCCTTGATAGTTCCACTGTCAATCACAATGCTACTAATAATAATGACCCAAAATATCACCAACTACGGAAACTAAGAAACATTTATGACATGCTCGAAATATTATGCCCCTTCAAAATATATGACTGTAGATTATGGCTAAATTTCAAACAGTACATATGCAAACAGGGCATAAATTTTGGTATAAATAGTTACAAACTATGCAGTATAAGTAAATGTATGAATAACATGGACATCTACTTCAGCAACAGCAGAGTAGGTGTGACTGCAAACAGGACAGTGTCTCATGCAAATGTTAGACATCAACATTCTTCCATTGCCTGACTTATTGAACAATCTGCCGAAGGGGAAAATCAACTGCTGGGAGGCAGTACAGGGGTGCTGATAAGTCCTTAGCCCGACCAGGAAGGAAACAAGCTACATTCCCCATATTTTATGAAACTTGGAGGTTCATTACCACATTCACAAGAGACCACCACCTGTCCCTACCCTAGCCAAAACAATCCATTCCTCTGCCCATCACACTTCTGACAGGTGCAGCTTGTTTCCTTCCTGGTCGGGCTAAGGACTTATCAGCACCCTGGTATAATCTAACAGAAAGGAAATGACACAGGACTTACTGCCACAGATCTACTGACTGAAAAGAGACAATAAATTGACTAGGACTAAAGGTAACTTGACAGCAATGGTCCAAAGTGATAAAATAAATATATACTGAAAAATATGCACCATCCACAACATATGATAACTTCTATGACAAACATGAAAATGCTTCAAAGCCAAACATCATACAGAACCATAACAAACCTATGGGTCATGCTGACATAGGGACAGGATGATGAACAATTGCAATTTTGCGAATGCACCTAAAATCAAGATTCATTCCGCCAAGTCTCCTAAAGCATGCTACTAAGTACTGCACACGCAGACCAGCTTATGGTCACTTAGGACAACAAAGTTATCAGTACGCCTGTTGCCTGGGATTTTTTTTCACTCCAGTCCTTAAATGCTGGCCTGTGTGCTCTGCATGGACCTTCAATTCCTCACATGCCACTGGCCCCCGTGCACCATACTGACATAATGTACTTAAACTCCATTCTGGGCAGTAGTAGAAACATCAACCCTAACATCACCAAAGTTGTAACCACAAATGTTTCCCTTCCTCTCTCAACTTTGAACAGAAAAGAGGTTTACTGCTTGGCTAACTCGGCTAACTCCGGATGCGGCAGACAGCCACCCTTTCGCAACATCCATCCATGGAAGCAGTTAGCAAGCCATATGCCTCGGAAAATTAATGACATTTAATTCGTGTCTTAACTTCAAATTAAGCGAATGTGTTAGTGTCTTTGATTAATATATATGCGGCATGATTGAATGTAATGAATGGAAGAAAGAGAAATGCCACAATTGCACAAATATGGAAAAAGTAAAGGACTTGAATTATGATGGCAAATGTACATCACGTCACTGCCTGAGCGGGACGTATGAAATATCAGGCTGCTTAATTTTTATGTTGAACAGAGTGTACAAACTCACAATGGGCATATTTCAAAGGTGACAACCATGCCCCATAACAATGATACACATGCAGTTTATAATTAACCCTGCTGGAAACACCTGCATATCCCCACATAGAAACTACATCAGATGTGGGCCAGGAAGCTCAGTCAGTATAGCGACTGACTATGGGCTGGATGGTGGGCACAAGATTTTCTGCCCATCCAGACTGGCCCTGGGGCCCACCCGGCCTCCTGTAAAATGGGTACCAGGTCTTTTCTGGGGGTAAAGTGCGGCCGGGGCGTGCTGCTGACCACTCACACCCTTCTAGTGCCATGGTCATGGAAGAGTAGAGCTATACCTCTACCCACCCTCTGGGCCACACCGGGCCTATAACGGGCTAACTTTACCTTTTACCTTTTAGAAACTACATCAAATATGCAGTACATGAATAATGTGTGGAAAATATGTGGGGTTCTGCATAAAAACTATGTAGAGTGAAACCTGGATTTTACATTCTTTGAATGAATGTTGGCCCTGATCTATGCACATTTTTATTGGTCCTGCCAAAACTTCCATAAGAGAACGGTTATATTTTTCTCAAATATATGTTTGTGTTTTTCTACCCAGTTCCCCTTAATTATATGTTCATATACAGCATATATTTGCCTGTTGCTGTCATTTTAAGTAATTTCAACTGAAAATCAAGCGAGAATTTTTTTGCAATTGTAATTTCTTATCCCTTCTTATATCTTCGAGTACATTTATGACTGGCTTCAAGGTCACATCCACAAACCAATACTATTTTCTCCTGACAAGCCTATGTAGCGACAAATTATTTTTGTTGTAAGTTATAAGTAAATGCATATTCCACACACATATATTAAATCTCTGTGTGAGTGTTGCTGTTTGCGTGACTGCACAATGAACTCACAAACAGTTTTTATTTTATTTTTCTGGTTACGATATATTAATCAACTGAATATGAAATTAACAAGCATAATTATTTATTTTAACCTTTATCATATGGGAATTTAATTCAGTCTTCATGCCTGGGGTATGAAGTTTTTATGTGATGGCCCTTTAAATCATTTGCGTGTGTTTGAAAATGAACGTTTATATCTTATGAACCAAAGATGATGAAATAATGAAATAATCTACATTGTGTTAGGAATGAATCAGAGATATTTCAGTTCAATAACAATTCAGTAGAAATTTTTAGTGCATATATGCAGGAAGTTAATTTAAAAAATGCTATAATTTTTGTTTTATTTTACTTACATTCCTGTTTTGGGCTCCACATTTGCATAGGAAATTTAAGACTCCATTTTTTTGGAGCTGTGCCTTGGTGTGGTAGTGTCAGAAACATCATCTTACTACACACACTTCATACTTCTGCCAAACTTCACTAACAGCTTTTCTTGTCACAACACTCACAGTTCACACACGACACTTTGGCTGCATCTCCGTCATGGAATAAGACAGACCAACCTTTGTTGAGTGCTATTTGTGTCTACCAACTTGCGTCATTGTTTCCAGGATATCATACACAAGGATGAATCGAGAATCTTGATTTGAAATTTCCACACCCCAGTTAAGTAAAGAATAAACTGTCATATCATATGTGTATACAGTCTTGTCACATGGTTTCTAAATTTTGATGCCAAAACATTTGTGTTTCTTGGGTATGTATTGTCAGAAAATGACCCTTCCTTCGAATAAAACAATAATTTCGTCTACAGCCAGACGTTCATACGAGCTGTAAAAGTTTGAAAATGTCTTGTTTACAATTTCAAAAAGATTTCACATCTTCCATAACCTGTCAGAATTTTTGTCTGTCACATCAGGCTCATTACTGTTGCCTTGGAAGTGTAGTACGCAAAGGATGTGAAGGTATGTGTCCCATTTCATAGCACTGTCAAGACATGTTCAGAATTGGTGAGTTATTTGCCCATTAGTTTGGTTGTCTGTATGCAACGTCCCATTTGTGTTGTTATTGCAAGAAACACAATCATTTCGACCTCAGTCACGTTAGGGAGAGGCAAAGGTCTGTCGTCAATTCTGTCAAGGTGGCCATGGTAGTATATCTTAGTCTTCATCACCAGCAGCGTGATGATTTCCATGAAATACAACAGGAAAAGGCTAAGTGGACTGCAGCCGTCATTTTATATGTGGCGCTTCATTGCCTTTTTGCCCCTGGGGCTCCCTCTAAAGCGTGTACTACACTACTGTGAGGCCAGAGGGTCATGTCCACTGTGAAGTGGATGGTGTTTAGACCTGTTGACGTGGCCCACTCTGAAAAACTTCCTCTTCATCAGAGAAATTTGAAGAAAATGAACTGCTGGACAAGTGACCTCCAGTTATTGGTCGGTCTGATTGCAGGTGTGACACCCGTGGCTCGTCTTCACAACCTCCCTCATCCTCAGAGCTGTTGTAGCTTGGGGCCCCTGCTTCATGACTCTCACTGTCCCAAACCAGTTCAGATATCCAGTTTCGGGACAGGAACCCAGTTCTCTTACGCACACTTATCACAGACTGCTTACTGAGGAACGAATATTTAGTCCAGCTTATTATTACGCAGTTGGAACAGGTGGTCATGCAGTGAAATGCCATATTATTTCTGCTGTTTTGTGGATCAACTTTTTACACACCAGTCTGTTGTTTATTTCTACATACCAAACTTCATTTACATTATAACCCTGAGTGAAGTGTTCCAATTAGGTCTCTCAGTTTCAGCATATGTTTTGGGAAAATGTGACAACACAGTGTGGATGGTAATGACCTATATTTATATATTTATTTGTGTGCAAAGGTATGCAGTCTCTTTATTGCCTTTTTTTAATCCTTCCTTCTGTAACAGTGTACAATCTGAACTGAAATGTAAAACAGGCATGAAAAAACCTGTACCACTGGCATTTTATCACATAGACAGTTGGTGCTTAGTCCCTTTTAGTAGTAATATATCCTGTGACCGTCCACAAAGCATCTCTGTTTTGGCTAGGATAAGAACCAGAGTGTCATATATTAGTCAACGATATTATGTAGTTATATTTCAGTGGAGTACACAGCAAGAAAATTCTGCTACAAAACAAACCTTCACTAGACATTCCTCTGACTGGAATGCTATGCACAGTAAATGAGGCTTCATTCCCAGAAATGATCTGTTGTTACTACAAACTGCTAGACATATTTGTGAAGGGAATGAAAGGCTTACTGTTGCACGGTGAAACAAGAAACATACGAGGTTTCTCAGCATACCACTCCCATTCATGAGGTACATAGGTTCTTAATTTGGTAAGGCATCCAGAGTGTGAATCTGACCACAAAACATAATCTAATGTGGAGTTAATGATTTGTGGTTTAATTCTATGCCTCCACATAAGTTTACAGTGCATTTAAATGGCCACAATGTTCCTGGTGGGGAACCTTAGTAACTTGTGGATTTAAATGCCCATTTCTGACAAAGAATACCAGTATGATAGAGGTTAATTTCTGATTGCAATCAATGTTCCAACATGACAAATGCTCCATCAACCAAAAATTGATACTTTATCCCAACTAGATACCAACAAAGGTAACATGCTGCACTGGTTTACAATGGCTGGATCAACAGTTTCAAGCAGCAACACAGTGTTGTGTACAAAACTGTACCAGGAGAGTGCAAAAGTGTACTCTTCAACAGTAGAGGAATGGAGAAAGGGACAGGTACTCCAATTACCGGGGTTATAAACCTATGATCACATATAATGGTAATGAGACTGGGTTATTCTTCTGGCTACCACATACCATGACAAGGAGAAATGAGATCCAAAAGTAAAAAAGAATTCCAAGGAATGGATTATGTTTTTGCTAGCCAGCAATGCCAATGGGTCTGTCAACTCCAACCATTTGTAATCACGAAGAATGAAACCCTTGTTGCTCTAAAAATATCAGAATGTTTCCCACACAATATGTAGCCAACAGAAAAGCATGGGTAATACGGGCCAACTTAACTGACTACTGAAGGGCACAGATGCCAGAATGAGTTTCTGAAATAGTACTATTTCCCATTTTGTGGGCCAGTGTGTAGAACATCCCCATACAAGTTACCTAAATAATGTGAAAGATGTGTTTTGACCCATAACTGCAACAGTGTTTTCCATCCACCTGGCCCCAATGAATAATCACATCATTCACACATCTCCACAAGCAATTTGTAAGGAAAACTATTTATATGATGGTAAACAAGGTGTTTCATTAGGCAACACTCATGTAAGAAAACTTAAAAAAACAGCACATTTCATTGTAGAATCATGGCAATGTGTCAAACATGACAATAGTGAAGAGTTTTAAAAAATGTGAATTTAATTTAAATCAAACCAATGATAGTGAAGATGGAGCAGACCATAGCATAGCCTAAGATGTCTCGGATAAGTTGAAAGAGGGTGCAACATTTCAAGAATAGTGGGTGTATCATTTCAAGAATACGTATTCTGTGATAACCATCCTGTTCAACATGTGACACACACACCTCAGAACAGTGCATACAATGATTAAATCTGATGTGTCTAAGGACGAAGAGGTGGAGATGTAGAAAGGGGAAGACTAAGGCAGGAAAAATAAACCTCCAGCAACACTTTTGTCAGCACTGGAGAGGATTACATTGTGAAGAATTAAATTGTAAGGTTGTGAGATTTCATGCCTCCACTGCAGTGTAGATGAGGTCTTCACTTTTCTGGGTTATTATTCAGTGTATACTTGTGTCCCAAAATATCGGTAAGCAACTACAACATACACTGCATAATAATCCAGAACAGTGAAGACGTCGCATCGGATACAGTTTCATGTCAATGACATGATGGCCTCCCATAACAGTATTGAGAAAAAAGGGTACACGATTCAGCAGAAAGTGAAGAAGCAGCAACTGACTCTCAAGGACATATGGACAAAGTGAACTACAATAGATTTTAATCCAATACACTGAACTAGGTTATGTTTTTAAGTAACACAGTATTCATTCTATGTATTCAATTTTCACAGTTTCACATTCATTTTGAATGGCCCTTTCAGAAACACACCATCCAACTTGCACTTTATTTAAAAGTAAGAAAACGGCTTTCCCTAGAACCTTGTAAAAATTTCAGGCCATAATATACAGTGTCTACTAAATATGTTTGGTGTTTAAAAGTGTTATATTTTCATAACCAAAACACAACTAAACAAAACAAAAATGAGAATGACAATTCATTCTTAGAATTGTCTCTGTGAAGATCCACATGTTTATCTCTATTAATGTGGCAGATACCAAGATAACAATCACACAAACAGTACTTATGCTGATCATGGTTGCAGCAGCCAACATAATTCTGTGTTTTAATTTTTCAACATGTGTACTTCTGCAGTGGCTCCATAATTACACTTGTGTATGCCTCCAAAAGAGAAAGTAAAGGCATACTAAAGTCAGAAATTATGAACTCTGTAACCTCTGTCCATCCACCAACCTGGAAAATCGGGGTGCTGCACCATCCTGTCAGACACTTTCAAATTTCTGTTCTTCCAGTTGTGGAAAAATAAAGTTGTTGAGTGTATCAAGGAAATGGTCCTCCATAAGATAGCCTCACAAAACAAGAAAGATGTCTAATTCACACACAGTGTTGTCTCAGTACTTACTGCTCTACATAAGGTGAAGATATTCCATCTTTATTAACACAAAGGCTAGGTATGTGTCATTTTCACTTTCACTTTACACAATAATGTACGATGATTACAACAATTTAACACTTTTAAACACCAAATATATTCTGTGGAAACCACATATTGGTGACAACGAAGGACAAACTGAAAGCTCTTCAAATTAAGTAGAGTTCCAAATGTAAACAATCTTGACTGGAAATTTCCTAAGATTACATATATCTAAATCCAAAACACAATACCACAAAAACAATTTTAAAACACCATCACTAAGCTCACTTGTCATCAAGTTCAGATTTCATTACAGGTACTTCAACTAACAAGCTGTTCTAGCCAAGCCCGTTCCTGTAACCTACCGCTGAATTCAGGTTACTGGCTCAAAATCCAAATCATAACTAAAGCCGCAATACTGTAACATTATGCCATATTTTGTATAATTTATCTACCCGTAGTTTATTTCATGTTTCCAGTCAGAATGGCTGGTGAGCCACAACTACAAGACAACTCTACAACATTAAGCATCCTTAATATTTAAAAAACACATGAATGAATACTGTACCACAGTGATTTCCTATTAGATGTACTTTAACTCACCGTCTCTATCAGCTTGCGGTATTCAAGTAATGTACTCTTATCCTTAATTTCCCCAGATGCAATCCAGCTCTTGATTTGATCACGTAACCTCTGCAGTTTCTTGATCTCTTTCTTGAGATCAGCCTCATATTTCTCCTTCTGATTGCTGTTTGTTGCATTGTGTACCTTCTGCCAGATGTCTTCAAATGTCTCCACCCCCTCTGTCACTTTCTTAAGACATCGGTCTATTTCTCCTGAAAGATTGTGAAATTCAAGCAGCTTTAAGTGTTACATTCAATTATTGCTAATACAGCTTCTTGTAATGACGCTATGTCAAACTTACATGTATGTTACATTTTCACAGTTTCCAAACAATGTTTAAAGAATATCAACACACAGTGTTTCATATTAATACTATAACAACAGCTCGGACATAAGTGTATTAGTTACACGTAACAGAAACATAATATATAAGCGAAATATCATGTTACAGATGGGTCAGTGGTATCACCACGTACAAAATAATGCAACCTAGGCGACACAACATAAACATAAACATGTACATGAAATCACACTTTTGTCCCAAAGTCAGGTCCCCATTGCAATTTTAAGTTGTAAAGAATCACTCTGATATGCCTAATTATTCCTCATCACGTTTCATACTTCATTTATTATTATAAGTACAGAGCACGTACGCTTAGAACTAGTAAACAGGTCGGTAGGAGGTCATACACCAATTGTGTTCTTCTGACATATTTCCTTACCTTGCAGCTTTCGTGTAGCAGCCATGGCTATGTAAACCTGTGGTACAATAATTCGTGCATAGTCTAAATGTACAGATATATAACACAATGCGAATATAAACTGATAATTGTTTGGTGAATATTATATGGCTCCTGCTTTTGTTCATATGCAAGATGGCTACCTTCCTTCACGGACGACATACAACCCCGAAGTGGATATCCATCCGCTGAGAAAATATAATGAGGCGTACATAAATTGTCATTTCCTTACAAATCCAAAGAATGGACGGATTTAAAAAATACAAAATAGGTATTATTTTGATTACGTGCTTATTGTAGGGTACTGGTCATTCAAAATTTTATTCATTGAACCAACAGAATAAAAGTGCTTATTACAACCACGATCGTATCTTCATGCGCATTACAACAACATAGCGCAGGGTCTGCATCTGCACAGACAACAAATAAATGACAATCACTAATATCAGCTGATCGCAATGCGCATTGTATCGTGTTTTCGTTCAAACTAAACAGGCAGTTTATAAAAACTGACAGGTCTGTATGACACGGTTTAACATAATATGAAAGTAATAGTACATTAGATAGTATATGACTTAACAGTGATTAGACAACTGTGTTTGAAATGTAGCCGGGAAATTAATGCTTTCGAATTTCGATTGTCATTTATTTTATTCTAGTTCGTAGAAGGCCCACAGGAGCGACATTCAATAATATAAACAATATGGGGTGGTAAAGGAGCTTGTTTTGAAAGTATATTGGATGTTACTTGTATCAAATTTCACCGGGACTGCAAATTAGTTGCAAGCTCGCAAAGTCAGAATGATGCCACGCACACACAAAACTAGTGGCAGACTTTATTCTGCTGGACCGTATGTACTGCATAACTAGCTATAAGTCTTACTTTGAGGTGCTGAAAATAAACATCGTTAAGGGATTCCAGGACAGTACAGCGGTTCTTTCTTTGCCGCATTCTTTACCTATGTTGATAGCCAGTTACTTCATACAAGCCATTCTTTGAGGCGTAGCGTTCCTCCACACATCGGATTTACCGAAGACACCAGTAATTGACAGAGTAGAGTGTTCAGGAGTTCCTGTGTTCGCATCGCGGCCGGGAGCCGGATGCTTTTATTTCGTTGTCTTCAATATCTGGTTCAAGGAAATGCCACAATACTGTCCTGGAACTTGCGTTGATTGCTTTTTCCCATAAATGTGCCAAATATGTTTTTTTTTTTTATGTGTAAGTCACCATTAATGCCGGTCCCAGTGGCTGCGCGGTCTAAGGCCGCTCGCCTGCTGTGATTGTGGGTTCGAATTCTACCGGGAGCATGGATGTTTGTCTGTTGTGAGTGTTGTGTGTTGTCAGGTAGGGGTCTCTGCGACGAGCTGATCGCTCGTCCAGAGGAGTCCTGCGGACTTTGATGCGTCGTTGTGCGTGATTTATAAACCTCGAGAATGAGGAGGCCATGGCCCGCGTTGGGCCGCAGCGGCACAGGGGGGGGGGGAGTCACCATTAATATTGTGTTGTAATTATGCAAGAAGCATTGCATTGGTAACATAAAGAGTAATGGAAATGTGTGTAACAGGGTGCTGATTCCTCATTCCATGCTACAGTGTGTGCCTATATAAAATGATACTGTAGATTAAACGAATCCAACTTGTCCTGAAGTTTCTGCTCTGCTTGAATATGACACTGTATTGATTGGTATAGGGGATGAGCATTTAAGAGGACCTTGCTGCTTCCATCTTCAAGGTAGTTCAAGAAGAGTAAGCTGTGCTGATAAATACATATTATATAGTGTAAGGCCAGTATAGGCAATGTGAGTAGTGGGGCTCGTTCATTGTGCTGGGGGTTTACACTAAAGTGCCAAAGGTTTTTCTGCTTACGGTGAAGAGACTATCCAAAGTATTGAATTGAATGGTTTAGCCATTTTTTTTCCATGTTGAATTACTGGGTGGACAGTTGAGTGCTAACAGCAATATAAGGTGACTATTTACTCTGCAGCTAAGGCAGTCAGTTGTAGTAAAAGAATGAAGTTGACTCTGTCCATGCATAACCTTTAATTTTATAACCATAAGCCAAATGCTGCAGGTTGTATTTTTTATAACATTATTTGCATAAAAAAATTAGAAACCTGCAAGATTTGAGGTTTTGACTTTGGTGTTGCTGAGGATCCAGTTCTTCTGGGATGTTGTGGTTTTGCAGCCCAAGATGTGGATTGCTTTACTCTGAAGTTGAAGGAAGTATGATCCTTTGAAATGACACTGATGTCAGTCATACCAGTTCACACAGTGTATCATATCAGAATACTTGAATGTTCTAATTAGAAACAACTGTTTCTTTAAATAAAAAAAGTTCTTACATAAATATGCTAATGTTCAGGAGATACATTTGTGAATGATAACTTAATAGGTGTCATTTTATGTGTATAACATGAATTATTTCATATTTTTTATCATAATGAGACTTTTTAAATTGTTACAGTAATTTTTTATTGCATTCCTAATTCCTTATTAACTGTCTAATATTCCATTTAGTAAATACTTTTGTAATTTTTTAAACTGTATCACAAATCTGTTGTTCTTTTTTTCATCATATTATTTCATGTGCCTTAAAATATAATACTATCAGTCCTGGATCTTATCCTACATCAATTTTATTTTATGCTACAGGAGTAGGAGGAGGAAGGGAAAGAGGGGGAAGAGGAGGTGGTAGTGGTGGTGGTGGTGGTGGTTGTTGTTGTTGTTGTTGTTGTCGTCGTCGTCATCATCATCGTCGTCGTCACTGCAGTTTGTTGTGTGTGTCTTTGAGCTTATCATTTCCACTCCTTTCATATTTGTCACAGTCATGTCAATTCCATTAGTTAACTATGCAAGAAAAAGTTGTACACCTTAATGTGAATGTTATATAATTCACATAGAAGTACCATCATTTTGTTGTTGTTCCAATACAGGTCTAGTGCACAGGCTGTGTCAGTATCATGCCTAAGAAGAGTTAAAGGGAAACCGGATCTTCTACTAACTGGATCTCAGGTAAGAAATGTTGGTTGTTACAATATTTTGTTTATGATAGGAGATAAACACAAATACTGAATCTTGTATTACAATACAGTGCAATACCCATTTCAGGTTGCCTCTCTTGTTATTTTCTGTGCAAAGTATGCCTAGTTAATAATGCCGCAGATGTTGGAAGTCAACATGTATACAGCTTTTATTTATTGTTTACTGTTAACTAGTATCTCTTTTAATCTAAACTATGGCACTTATTTTTAAATATTCTTACAATTAACTTTGTAATATCACATGCAAACATTTTCAGATTCATCTTGCATGTCGTCCAAAATGGGGCAGTGTTAAAACAAGTTCTCATTTCATCCCTGTATCGGGTATTTGTTCAAAAAGACCAATGTCTGCTATCCCTGCATTTGGGCATCAGGTAATATATAAAGTAATTGTGGTAATTCTGATTATTATTAAAGTGTATCATGTTGTGCTTCTTTTATTTTGACATGATTTTTAAGTGTTCATTCATATTTTTGATCTTTATTTTGTAATCCAACAGATATTGGCTTCAATTCCCAGAGCCGATGTTCAGCATAGGTTAGGATGTTGGTGCTGTGGTGTATATTTCCCCATGTTACTGTTGGTTATACACTAAAATTTACAGAATATCTTTAGTTACCATAAGACACAAAATTTTGAAAGGGTTTGTTGGATATGAACTCCTACTAAACTGTGTAGCTATTAGAAATTAAGAGCAGGTTAAATTCAGGGCACAATGTTTACCATTCAGTGTAGAATATTGTTTCTTACCATCACTGTCTAAAGAGGTAAATGAATATAAAGAAGTATGTTTACCTGTTTTCTGTCTGGGTTAGAAACTTGGTCTGTCAAATTGAGGGAAGAATGTAGACTACAGATAGTGCTATATGCTTCAGTCTTATTACAACACAATATTATGTGTATTTGTATACTGTAATTTACAATACGTGTTTTGACATAGTGTTTTCTTCTTCAGGTGGTGTACTACAAACTGTTGGTAGTGCAGTGCAACTACTTTATGATAACCTGTAAACCTAATTACATACAACATAACTGTAGGGTATTTTGTATGTCTGTACTTGTGTATGTGGTTCACAGAATCATAAAATTATGGCATAAGATATTGTCACATTCTTTTATGGTTTTTGTCATTATAATTTATCATAGTCATCAACAAAATATTTAACAATATACCATGAGAATTTGGATTATTTTGGCATAAATGACACACATTAGCCAGAAAACCTGATTATGGCTAGAAGTTTCATGAATGAGAAAAACTGCTTAATGATGCAACGTGTAATAATGTGTTGCACTATCATAAGTGATAATTTTTATGGTATTGTGAACCTTTTGCATAAGTACAGCCAAATAAAATAGCCTGTGGTTATATTTTGTGGAATTAGGTTTATCAGTTTCCATAAATTTGTTGCATTGAACTGCCAGTAAATTTGTAAATACACAATCTGAAGATGGCACAGTTGTGCCCAAATGCACAGCATATAATGTGGTATGTAAATGTACATGAGAATGTGTTGTAGTGTGGCTGTAACATACAGTACTTCTTTAATAACATAGCATAACATGGCAGTTTATAACAGATTGAGAGAGCAAGGAGCTGAGGAGAATATTTGGACCTCGATGAAGGAAGTAACAGGGGATTGGAACAAATTCTTTTAGAAACTTCATAATTTCAATGTCTCACTGAATTCTTTATTATTCAGGTAATAGAGTCAAGGAATTTGATTTGGGAGGGGCATGGAGGAGAACAGAATTACAGACATTTTGGTAGGAAAACCTTGGTGTATATGTGATAATAAAAGTTGCCTAAAAATGGCATGGGAAGTTGTGGACTGGATTTTTCTGACTGGGGTTAGGTACGAGGGGCATACTTTCATGATCACGATAGTAAACCTTCAGACTGTATAATATGCTATGAATTTCTTGATGAGCTGTTGGCTTCTCAACAGGGACTCAAATTAGTTAGGTAGTTGGTTAGAATAGAATATAGGAGAGTGGGCAGTGCATTGACCTGTGGGCATCAACCATTACCGATCTTTTGTTCAGCCCCTACCTGATTCATTCTCCAGTCCTGCACCTAGAGCAAGTGCGGTACCTAGCTGACAGAGATGTCTTCAGAGTCACCTGGTTTCATAAAATGATGACTCAGGTACCTATATCTTAATGTGGCCAAAGCCTCACAGTGACAAAGAATGCGTGAGGCCATTTCAGATGCTTGCTTGCATCCATCACACTCAGGACTGTTTACCAGAACCAGTTTCAGTAGGTGTCCTTTTAAATGGCAGTATTCTGTTAGCAATCCTGTAATTAGTCTTATCTGGTTTCTGCTCAGATCGAGCAATTCCCCAGCTTTTTTGCTGAGGCCCCCCCCCCCCAAGAAATCCCTTAGCCTGCCTTTGTCCTCATATGGACTGCCAATGCTCCTTGTGTTTCCCACTTGTCCATTCCCTGTTTACCTCCATGGCAGTCTTTGCAGATATACCAAGTAGAAGCTCAGGTCCTATGATTGGATGCGAGGAACCTTCTCTGGGTAACTGGTCAACTATTTCATTTCCATCAATACCCATGTGTCCTTGCACCCATATCAGCTGGATTCTGTTACATTCTACCAGTTTCACTGAGGATTGTTGGCATTCCCAGACTGCTTTGAATAGTCAGATAATGAACTGTGCTTTTATGTTGCATAAGTGACACACCAAAGCTAGATCTATGTACAATAATATGTTTGTGGCAATAAACTCAATGTTTATGGTTCCCACTGCAACAGCTTATGTGTTAAAGTACCTGTTTACTAATAAGTTACAGGCTGTTTCCTAGAGTGAATCCACTAATGAATGTGAAGAGATTTTTTTCATAGGAGGGGTTTAGGTTGTGTTCTCATAAATATGTAAAGTTTTACAGCAAAACATGTAAATTTGTCCCTGTGCCCACCATGAAGGCATTTAGGTGAGCAGAGGTATAGTTCCACTCGTTCTTAACCTTGGCTGTAAATGAAGGTGGGTGGTCAGCTCCGTGCTACACATGCTGAGAAAAGTGCACTGATACTTATTGAACAGGAGACTGGGTGGGCCCCAGAAGCACTCCAGATACTTTGAAGAAGAGAGAAATTTCTTGATCATGCCAGGAATTGAACCACAATTCCTTGGACGTCCAGCCTGTAGTACATTTATTATACCAATTCTTCTGTCCTATCTTGACAGCATAGAAAAAAATGCATTTTGTAGTACTGTTAGCCAACAGTGAAAATCACTATAATATATACAGCCATTATGTAGATATGCACACAGTTTTCTTCTGAGAGGACAACTCCACCTTGGAGTTAAATATTATAAAATTTGGAATGCAAAGTCTTCTAGCTTTCGTGATAGCCAATACATGGGGTATGGAAGTGATGATTGCTGAAGGTTTTTTTTTAGGATATGCATGGGGCTGGTGAAACTGGTACTGGAGTTTGGAAGAGACCACAGTCTGCCAATATTTCATACTTCCATAAAGGTGATCATTCAGTGTCAAGCTCAGCAACATCTGAATGTGATGGGAAAGAGAGAATTGCACATACAGAATGTGATGGTACTTGTTACAACAATGACTGTAGTGCAAAATGTTCTTTGTTGGATGAGAATGTGCATAATTGTGTAACAGAAGAAACACCTCATAACAGAGAAACAGGTAATAATTTAATAGGTTTGTGTCTTTGTCACAGACTGTGAAGGAATTTTGAGTAAATTTTTGTAGTATATGAGATATGATTAAAAAGATCAAAATGTGAGTTAGTATGGTGTTAATTAGAGCTGTATATAAAATAATACATATATTAGTAATATACGTACTCTATATCAGTAATAGTGAAGGTAGAGTGTTCCATTGGAAAATTACAATTTTGAAACAAGTTTTTAACTGAGAAAGTATTTCCTTCCTTGTAAGTTGTCCTTCACATTATAACAGAGACTGTTATTATGCCTGCAATGCAATTCAGCATGCTTGTATATCATTTCGTAGTGTCTGATCTACAATCACACTGTCCACTTCAAACATTAATAAACAGATTGGAAACATGTAAAACAAGACTTAATTTTCAGATGAAAAACTCATCACATTGTTAACTTTGCTGATACATGCATGGATTCAAATGAAATTCGGTTTCTTTTCTCTTTATGTATACAGTTTATAAAAAATCACTGCTCAGAGAAAACCCAAATTATTGCTCTTGGTTGGATATGTGGTAAACTCATTGTTCAGGGGAAGCCCAAACTAGCAACACTGCTAAGATATCAGGTGAACCCAGAAAGATGAATCTTATCACACCTAGATTAACCCAGTGCTTGACTATGGCACCATTACTAGCGCAGAGAGAAAACACAGGCTATTCAATGCAGATACTTCTGTGTCAGCATGCTAGTCTTTATATATGTGTATGACTGAATATGTATGTATGATAACCATTACTGCTGAGTTCTTTGTACAATGTGCACTGAGGCAATTGAGCATGATTGCCATGGTTGCCAGGTGTATCCTATGTGAGATACATGCTGAGACAATTGAGTATGCTTGCTGAAATCTTTCTTATTGAAGCACAGTTGATGCTATGAGAGGCGTGATCCTAGTCTGTTTAACAGAACTAGAAAGCATTATGAAAATTTTGTGTTGAATTATAAAATGTAGTTAAACTGATGAAGTGTTTATTAACTGTTTACATAGTTGTAGATGTGTTCAATGTTGTATGCAGAATGTGATATGATGCCATCCCTGGTGAAGACTGGGAACATGGCTAGTTGTATATAAATATAAATAAGAAAAGAAATTTTTTTGTGCAACAATTAATTTATATTGTGTCTTATTTTCATGATTTCTTTATTGATTTTTTTACATTTATTTGGAATTAATTGTGAAGAATGACTTGGCAGTTATTGTTTGGGAGCCTGGTAAAATTGCTGCTAGCAAATGAAGACATTATCCAAGAGACACAAGAAGCAATTTTAGTGTCTGCCTTGAATGTATTTTGAGCTTCCTGTGTTTAATATGAAATTTATTGTATGACCTTTGAATCCCAATGTAGCTGCTGATGGCCAGAGCTATTTTTTGTAGATGCTCATGCCTGCACTTGTGTGGGACACCATTTGTCTGTGAAGAGTAATATTGAACATGATGCTGGTGGCCTGTTCAGCCAATAAAGGTTAAGAACCCAATGACTCATACTTTTTGACAGGAAATGTGGTCAAGACTACACATTTAATTCTATTTCACTTTCTGTTATTCACATTGTTAACATCAGTACCTCATAAAATAATATAAACTGTAACAATATTGAGTAGCTAAATCGAGCTGACATGTTATATCTAAGTTTAAAATGTTACTTGAAACTAATCTTACTTATTTGGTTGTCAAATTCACAGCAGCACTTCATTTCTTTATAAAATTTATCAAAGACTGTTTCATTTCCTTTTCCCTCCCACTTCAAGGACTGGTTACCCCATCATCAGAGTTTAATTCTTTTGAGATTTAAGTGTATTTCTAGTAGATGTAATGTTGTAAAATCATCTTCTGGCTGTGAAAATAAAGCATTCTTCTTTTACAGAACTAGATCATGGCTTTGGTGCAACATACATACTCCCATCATCTCAACTTTTTGAGTATGTTATGTCTGAACCACTGGGTCATACATTGACAGAATCTGAGTTGAAAGCATATTGTGAAGAGCTTGGAATTGAGGACTGTTTCTATAACAAAAGTGAGCATGAAACTGCGAGTAGTGATTGTCCCAGCAGGAAATGTAATTCAGATACAAGTCTTGGAGAGCAAATAACAGCAATGGCTCAAGACACACAATCAGCAGAACTACCTCATACACTTGTTCTTGAACCAGGATTTGCAAGCAAACCACTTTTACCTCAGTACAGTGTTCAAGAAAGTGGCCTCAGGCAGACATTAGTACATAGCAGAGACAAGTATTCTGATAATAATGTAAATTATGAAGATATTTTGTTTGAAAAATTTAATCGTGGTTGTAGTCTGACAGATAAACTGTGTTATTTGAACCAGTCTACCCATTCACAGGACAAATATACACTATTTGCTGATGAACCAGATGGAAACAACACTCATATATGTAACATGATTCGTATGACTTTTCCGGATAAGAGTGAGAGTAGCTTAGTTAATAATGTGCCTGATGATAAGATTATGACACGGCTATGTTCAAGTGTGAAGGGTGAAATTCCTGTGAACACAGAGCGCTCTTCTCAGCATCTTACAGAGTCACAGTCTGGGGAGGAGAGACAGGATTTCAATGAACAAGGTCAAAATTTATTAGAATTGAAATATCGACCTTTCACACAAAGTTTAATGCAGAGTGTGAATGATGTTCCCATTGACTTAAAAGATATAAAAGTGCAACATTGGTTCCCGCATTGTGTAAGTAAAGACAGTAAAATGCCAAATTCTGTAATATGTGAAATGGAAAGGCAAACTGACTTACTTCACACCAATTTGGTGATGGACCAGTGTCATCTGGACTGTTCTGACAGCTGTCAAGATTTAGTTATTACAGGTGGATGTGCAGATGATATCAACAGTGTATTTACTGGTAAACCAAGAAGGAAAGGTTTGCATTTAGAGTGTTTGGTAGATGAAGATATTGATGAATGTGGTGACTCATCAAGCCTAAAGAGTAGTGGAAGTGATAAAAAGTGCTGTGAGTGTAACAGTGACCATCATATTGTAAATGTGGAGAAACAAGGTGAAATTTGTTCCATGGAAATGAATATTACCAGCAGTGCACTACTTCCTAGTCAGAGAACAGGAAATAAAGCTGATACTGAACCACAGGCTGTGCCATCTGTATGTGGGGATTTTGGAGGTTAGGACTTCTAATTTTGGAATTTTATTATTTGGGACTACCAAATAGATGGTATATTATGTTCGAAGTTGGATAAAAATCGTGTCTTGTTGCTATTTTATAGGTTCCTTAAAGTAAGTCAAAAAATGCTTGATTGCATCACTGCATCTACTGTACAGTGAAAATTACTGCTCTCATTTTCTACTCTTTATTTGTAAGTACTGTATTTGCCTGAATTTAAGATTACCATGCATATCAGATGATCCCTGGCCATCACATTCTCCAGTTTCCCAGAAGATACCTGAGCAGAACAGGTTTAACTTTGTGCACTATTATAAGGCATCCCTAATTTAACTTTGAAATGTGAAATTACAGGAAATAAAGACACAATCCAAAAGAACTTCCAAAGTTGTTCCTTATATGGGTGTAGAATTTTTGTGTCATTATTGTAGGATAGTTTGCAGTGCCTCGCTAAACAGGTAAACATCAGTCCACTTTATTGTTATTTTGTTGAGGAGTTAGTTGATGTTTAGCTTATAATTTCATTACTTTTTTTTTACTGAAAAAATATGCTGAAAAATTAATCCCCATACAAGAATGTGTAAAAAAAAAAATACTCCCAATTCTCCATTATCAACATGTGGATGACAAATTTTTGGAAAGAGTTGTGTTGTATGAAACAAGGATAAGACATAAAATGCTAGTTCAGATTTCTTCCATTTTAGTTGACCTGTCTCAAAAAGTGAATTCAGGCCTCCAGAGCAAGAGGCTAGTGACAAACCACCTGGGCTGTGGAACAGCCCAAGTAGTATGCATCATTTTTAATACTTTTTCTATAAATTGATCTTAAATATGACTTCAAGGCATTAAGAAATACCTATTCTTGCACAATTAGAAACAGTAGAGATCAATGGGGACTTGGAAATCTCACACTGTGAACTGAAATTGGATGTTTTATCTGTTCGAATTTGCGTTATTTAAATTACAGCCATAAGATACTGGATGCTAAATGATTATCACCTTATGCGTATTGGACCGTGCATCATCTTGATATTAGAATAAAGGTTGACCAACTAGATGACACTTGCTTTATTATCTACTGCTCAACATGTTTCAGACGTTAATACGTCCATCTTCAGGAGCTTGTGACTACTTTTGGCGTTGTGTAGGCTGACTTGAGGCGTGCTGGTGTTATGTAGCGGGATTGTCTGGTGGTGATTTGGTATCCGAGTGCAGGCTGAACCACTACTGGTTCAGCCTGCACTCGGATACCACATCACCACCAGACAATCCCGCTATATAACACCAGCACGCCTCAAGTCAGCCTACACAACGCCAAAAGTAGTCACAAGCTCCTGAAGATGGACGTATTAACGTCTGAAACATGTTGAGCAGTAGATAATAAAGCAGGATTATCACCTTGTTTCTTTTTGATATCAAAGTTGTGTTTTGAATTTTGCAAATTAATCTGTCATTAATTTTTTATTCTGTTTTAGGAAATGGCAGTGTTTCATATAACACATGCCATGGCTGCAAATTAGAGGAAAATGACAAATTTTTGGCCCTATATACTGAAAGGTCTGTAGCTGTACCAGAGAACAGGACAAAAATATCACAACTGAGTAGACAATTGGAAAGCCCAGAACAATGTAGACAGTTCCTCCACATTCCAGTAGAATCAGCACAATCCCTTGCAACCGATTCAACTTTAAATTTAAATCTAACATTTGGAAATGTGGAACGTGACAAACTTGAGAAAAGTAATACACCTCTTCTGCCGGGCCACATAAGTGTGTTGCCTCCACCTACATCTGTGTCACCTCAAAACCATGACCTGAATTTCTCCATTGTTGAGCCTTTAGGAAGCTCAACTTATGATGACATTGTTACCATACTTAAGGTCTTGGAGCAAGAAGAAGCATGTTCTTGTAAGTTATAAGCTATATGCAATTATTTTAGCAAGAAAGAATTGTAGAAAGTACAGTACAATGGAAATACAGTTACATAAATATTTCTTACAACGTGGAAGTCAAGAGGTGAGCACGTTGCAAAGAACTCTTATGGCTCCAAAAAAATATATTTCCTGAAACTAAATTTTAAGATAGCAACTGACAGAACATGACGGAAATTTTGTAAATTGTGTTGTGATATGTAATGATCTGAAGTTCACAATTAAGGCTTTTTGCTAGTTACTTTTGCTGGTTTCATATTCTGTCAGATACAGACCTCCTTTAAGTTCATGTACTTAACAGAGTGTTTAGTTCTGAATGGAAACTTATCTAAATATCCTCTTGGGAGACAAAGATATTGTTGGAAATTTACAGTTACATTGGATTTTTGTGAAAATAATTGAAGAGAATTTGAACAAGACTGCAGTGGGTGAGAATAAAGAATAGTAGAGACGGCAACAAACAATGTGACTTCATAATAACAGAAAACTCATTCAACAGCTAATTAACTACCATCTGGCCAAGGCAGTGTATGTCGCCATAGCTAATTTAAATTGCAGATACAATACTTGTTGCAGTGACATACATGGCTTTATATAAATATTTTCACTGTTATTTCCACGTTTTGTTTAAAGGAAACATGATTACAAAGAATAATGTCAATTGACAGGATCAAAAGTATAAAAAAATTACACACGGAGAGAAAAACTGTAACTTTATCTTCCATGACTGTGGAATTGGAGTTATTTAATATGGTCTCAATTTTACCTCTAGTTTGCGTGGTAAGTTTTGTCCCACCATTTAATACACATGTGTACAACATAACAAATAATTTTACGATCCTTTCATTTATAGCACTGTACTTGCTTAAGTTAGTTTCTCTTGTTTAATTGAGATGACTTTGTTTAATTTCAGTGCCCAAAGGGGATCACTTAAAATTGTCTCCTGAAACTGAAATTTCATGCAGTGAAGCATTTCTAAACACAGATATTTCACACAACACACAGAGTATTTCAGTCACAAGTGGGAAACTGCGGTGAGATATTTATAAATTTATCAAGTAATTATATTGGTATAAATCCTGATTGTCATATTTATGTGTATGTATTTATGTTTGTGTACATCTTAGTCTTTTTAAGACTTCATTTCTTCATTTCTTTAGTGATATTTTGACCTTTCTTGATGAAGTGGAACATTGTTGTGATACAACTACAGAATCTGCAGGGACTCAGTTTCAAGCTGTGAAGGACACAACACAAAATGAGCTTAGCTTTACAGCAGTGCCCAGGTTGGTGAATTTGTTTATGTTAATTAAGTTTGAATGGTATATTTATGATTATGATACTGTTTTTGCTTAAGTCATAAAATGAAAGCAGTGCGTACTAAAATGTAGTACTATTATACCAGTTTTTTGTCCCGCTTTTCTATCTTAAGGAAAGAGATTAGCCTTGCAAGATCACATTTGTGGGTGTGGGTGTGTGTGTGTGTGTGTGTGTGTGTGCTCATGCATTTCATATTTTTAACTAATTTCACCAGTTTCACGAACTGTACTGTGAATATTATGCCACTGGAAGCCACCACCATGTTATAATTTTTAATTCTGTACAATCCATACAAGCAATTTCATCGACACATTAACTTTTGAAGTGTGAGAGACACTAGTAGGAAGTAATGTAGGACCCTAAACCGATGTATGGTAACAAATCTTTAAAAACATGGAAGTTACGTGTTAAGATTATTTTTTGTGATACATAAAACAATCACATGGCAGCCGCATGAAAACTGTATTGAACATGTGGTTTGTTGGCAATAACTATGAACTCTTGGAGTTAGACATGTGAAATTTGATATGGAAGTGGAATGTAAACATACCTATAAATTCTCTGTTCAACACTTACTAACGTGGTAATCGTATGGAACGATGAAGATATATTCCAGCTGAATGAATGATGATAGAATCCATATTTCAGTAAGTTAGTATTGTTCTGAAGGTCAATAGCAGTTGTTAGTTGTTTGCTACTACTACTACTACTACTACTACCACCACCACCACCACCATCACCACCAGAGACTGGTTGTGTGTGTATGGGTGTTTGGTGCATGCACCCTACATCTGGCAGTGACTCTGTGCATTGTCTCTAGACTGGAAGAACTACTCAACTTAAGTACATTAGACTTGGCTCATGAAGTCATTACACTTCACCTCCAACTTGAGGAGAAGAGTAAGAGCATCAGTTTATTGCAACGGACATTAAATCAACAACGAGAACTTGCAGTCCACAATGCAAGAAATGCTGCCCGGGACATGAAGACAAGACTGAGTGAGCAGAAAGATGAATATGAATCAGCTGTTGCACGGCACCAAAAGTTCATTGATCAGGTGAGTGATGTATATGAAGGTTATTGTCACAATTTAACCTGATAAAGGTAGTGGTGCATTTTAGAAGGTCAGAGGTCACAGTAACGGTGCATGTTACACTCTCATACTGTAATAGCTGTGCCACTGTGTTGATATTTTTTGAGTTAGTTTATTTTTTCTGAGAATAACACAAGTGTGTCTCGTGACAGACACTGCATGAAGTCCACGTAACAATCTGTTTTGTGTAGAGAACTCACTCTGACTTTATATAACCAATGTTTGTGGTGTACAGTGAATATGTAAATAAAAACAGATTTTTTTTTTCAGTGTTCCTTAAAATGGTTCATTACTGTTAACTTTGTCAATGTTTTGGAAAGTTGGAATGAAACTTTCCATACACTTTGCCTATGATGTATAAAAGGATATTTACAGTGGATATTTTGGCTACATTTGGAAATGTTTACCAGTTCAAAGTCTGCATTAGTTGATAGTGCTGACTTTAACCCAAAAATTATGGTATATGATTATATTTTTTGTTATATATATATATATTTATTTATTTACTGCAATTGGGTTGTTATCCGGTGGCAGCAGTTATTTTACATGTAAACAAAACATGAAATTGGTTACTACTAGATTTAAGTCGGAAGGTCTACATGAGAAGCATGTAGTGGCAACTTGGAATCTTGGGAACCATCTCAGCATTTGCTTATAGACACAGGGAAACCAAGAAAAACCTGTGTCGAGGTGGCCAGTCGCAGGACCTTCCGAGTAC
>Ga0123354_10002423_pt1 | contig 24622 bp, 16 predicted proteins | sample TergutLab28metaG_2_FD_97872 | JGI IMG/M metagenome (GOLD analysis project Ga0123354, IMG submission 97872) | Labiotermes labralis P4 segment gut microbial communities from Petit-Saut dam, French Guiana - Lab288 P4 | ecosystem: Host-associated > Arthropoda: Insects > Digestive system > Gut ...
AAGCCATATTTGTACATCTAGTAGATGTTACAGCCTGAAAGACATACAGTATACACGAAAAATGAAACAGTCTCTCTCTCTCTCTCTCTCTCTCTCTCTCTCTCTATATATATATATATATATATATATATATATATATATATATATATATTACATTCCTTCGCCTACACCAAATTGGCACTGTAATTTGTAATCCTAAACCACATGCAGTGAAACAAATTTCAGCAAAGGACTTTTTTGTACTGGAGCATTCGACATGAAAGTATTACGGTTCCTCTGTCTTACAGGTGCCTAAAAGTCGAATGTTGTAGGGAAGTGGGCAAAACAAGGGTACAGCATATATGCGAATCGCACTTCAATGTCAAAATTACAATGCAGCCTGGCACACGCTCACTAGCTTCCACAGTGGAAATGAAAGCACGTGGTACAGTGTCAGTGTGCAAACTGTCCTGCTTTAAAGGCACCAGTACAACGTGTTATCAGCAACCTCCGGCAGACATAATACAACCCTTTATATGTGCAGGTGGCGTATAACATCTGATAACCGTCAGAGTGGTCCATGGCTCTGATGATGTAGTCTCTTGGCAACGGCTCGTTTTGCCCGTAGTAAGGTCAGTGCAGGTCAGGAACTCAGCTTCCAACACGAGGTCAAGAATGGGTAATTCAAGTGAACCAAGAGATGGAGAGGCAAACTGATCCCTGCAACCTCTGGGTCAGCCAGCCGCAATTTGCTTCTCCCCAGACCACGACTATGAGTCCTGTACAGTCACTACCCTAACATACAGCGCGTTTCTCAATGTTTCATTTCCTCGTTATAAACCCAAATTAAAAAACTGGAAACAAAAATGAAACTTGAATGTATACAGGGGCAACAGACGTCCTACACGCCTGTGTGAAGGAAATGATCACTTTCCCATAGTTTCGAGAAGGTTTGCTGGACATTGCTACTAACTGCTTGCCGTTTATGCGCAGACCCATGTGCGACAGCATACTGCCGTAATCCGCGCACTTTTGCGGGGTAGCTCACTGTCGTAATCCGCAGAACTATGCGCGGCAGCATAATGCTGTAATCCGCGCACTTATGGGGGGCAGCATACTGCCGTAACCCTCAAAATGAGCTCTCATAGACAGCATACAGCACACATTCGCACACACACACGTGTCTATACATACTGTTCTACATGCGCAAACTCAAACAGAACTCAAATTATGCAACCTGTGAAGAACACGTCATTTATGCGAGCTTGTACGTTCCGCTCGCAAGCGTCATGTAACTAAATGACCATTACTTTTATTTTCCGCCCACTGACAATATCACCAACCTGGACAAAGACATCGATAACTTAAACCAGAATTTCACAACATTACTGTGGTTTGTGCCTACGGGAAACAGTACCAACAAGAGTTGTCCTCTAAACGGCATGGTGTTCAGACCATAATATAGATGCATGAATTTTTACCATTTACAGCCGGTGATTACAGTATGTGCCACCTGCTTTAAGAATAAAAACAAAAAACCCTGCAGTTCGCCCACAACGCGTGTTTATGGGTTTCGCAGGATTCTAAGAATAAACAGCGACGAATTCGCTAATAGCACCAACCGTCTGGTTTTTTAAATGTAGGAGAAGTGTGTTTATCGCGAGGCAGGAACTGAGTTTTTAGGCGCGTTCGCAAAATTGCGAAAAGCGACTATTAGCTTCGTCATGTCTGTCTGTCCGTCCGTCCGCACAGAACTCGGCTCCCATTGGACGAAGTTCCATTAAATTAACATCGGAATATTTTTCGGATATCTGTACAGAAAATTCAAGTTTTATTAAAATCTGACAAGAATAACCAGTACTTCACAAGAAGTCCAATATACAGTTTTGATCATATATCGCTCAATTTTCCTTAGAATGAGAAAAATTTTCAGACAAAAATTATAGGGAAAATCAAAACACATTTTATGTTCAAAAACTTTTTTTTTCGAAAATCGTGCCGTTTACGAGATAATGTGGTAAAATATTGTAGGGCGGGGCAGGCTACGGATGTCAATATCTGGCGTATGCGCATTGCATGCTGGATACCTAATGCTACAAATATACACTCAGAATATGTAATATTTATTGATTTTCCACTGCAACATTGGTTACACGAACACGTCTCTATGTTACGTTATACGCATACTGCCTGTCTAGTTTGTACTGTGAATGAAGGACGAGAGAACAATACATTTTAGCCCGATAATACGCTTCCAAATGCGGAATACTGACGCCCTGAACATACACACAAAGTGACGATACATACTAAGTAAGTGCAAGGTTCTGATATAGTCCACATAATCTATGCAAAACTGGCCCATAATTATGAGATTTCGCAAAGACGTTTCAAGCGCTGACGGATACTGCTATTAACATCATACGAAGTACTGACAAAATGGCATTCAAACTCCAAATTCGAGTTTCGTTCGGGTTACAAATTTGCTAAAAGAAAATAAATACCGACCATGTTAAGTCCACGTTCGTAAGAGGCAGGCTAAGGCGGGTCTTTGTGGGATACAAGAAACCTACATATTTTTTTCACTCCGAATACAAGGACTACAAGGCAGGGAAATTCCCCCACAAAGTGACCTAAAACCCAACAGAGGGAACGCCGTTTCGACCCTCTGATATTCAACAAATTTCCTGCCAGTAACATCCACAGCATGCACAGCTTCACAAAAACGCTACCCCCAGCTGTCTCGTCATCTGGTTGCGTCTATACCAAGTGTCTACACATACGTATTTGCGGAGAATTCCAATTTTGGCTAATACCAGAAAACAATAACAAACGCCTTACACGACGCCACATAAGAATTTTTCGCGCACACTCGACCTTAACCGCGGCGTACGTAACTAGCCCAAATATTTTATCCGAATGAAAGCGTCTGGTATAAAAGCTGCACAGACTACCGTAACCATGCACTTTGTACACCTCGCAATTTTCGAGATAATTACAAAAAAGAGCACAAGCGCGCGAGAAATGTGTGCTTAGCGTAGCATACATTCCTAACGTGTGTTGATATGGCTGTCAAAGAATCAACCCCAATACACATGCACACACACGTTACTGATGTGTTATCTAGCTTGTCACGACGCCGACGTGTCTGGCTAATAAACAACGCTGAGGTACCAGAAATACGAACTGTCGGATAAACAGTTCCGTTTCTCGCCACATATGCATTCCCCTTTGTTTGGACACAGGCCTACCCAGTAACTGTTCGACCGCCATGCCATGTAATGAATTCCCTTTTATTTCTCTACATTCATTCATTCATTCATTCATTCATTCATTCCATTGGCATGTGCAGAATGCGACGATTCCTTGCCGTTCTCAGGAGCTTCTTCCATTCCTCTCTATTATGTACTTTTTCCTGCCACCCTTCTACAACAACTATTCTTCCATCCTCTCACACCTCCTCTTGCCATCTAATTCTTGGTCTACCCCTCAACCTTGTTGTTCCCAAATTCATATATAATACCCTTTTGAGAATTCTATTTTCTTCCATTCTCTGAACATGCCCAAACTAACGTGATCTACTTAACCTTATTGTCTCTATTATAGTAGGTTTTTTAACACTTGCATAAATTTCTATAATGGTTAATATCCTCCAATTTTCCTTTTTTCTTCTATACACTTTCCGTTCAAAAATGTTCAATTGATTTCTATCTCTCTTTATTAGTGTTCAAGTTTCTGATGTCTATGTTAACGTTTTGTCTATTGTTGTGTTCTTTAGTCTTACTTTTAGTTTCTTTGATATGCTCTTATTTAAAAAAAAAATTTGTAGCATAAAATATGTTTTGTTGGCATTTTCATTCTTTCTTGCAAGTCTATTTGGTTATTGTTATCTTCATTAAGTACAAATCCTAAATATTTAAAAATTTTCACTCTTTCAAATTTGTAATTTTTTATTTTCAAATGTCCTATTTTATTTTTCTTTAAACTGCTTTTCCTTTCCACTATCATACATTTTGTCTTTTCTTGGTTTATTTGTAGTCCAAACTTTCTGGCAATGTTTTCCATTTCTACAAAAAGCTTTCTTATTTCTATTTCATTTTTTTTTTAATTAATGCAATGTCATCTGCACATGCTAATACATTCAACTGTTCTTTACCAATCTTTATACCACTAGGAACCACTTTTATACTTTGTATCACTTTTTGTAATGCCAAATTAAATAATACTGGTGATACAGAGTCACCCTGTTTCAAGCCTGTTTTATTTTCAAAAAAAGGTGACAATGTTCCTTCTATTCTAACCGCACTTCTTGTCTTTTGTACACATGTTTTACATATATTTATTAATTTAGTGGGAATTTTAAATTCTTTCATATATTCCCATAGTGTATCTCTATGTATAGAGCCATATGCCTTTCGAAAATCAATAAATAAATATTGTACACTCTGATTATACTCCCAAAGTTTCTCTTTTTATTATTTTCAATGCAAATATGTTGTCAATTACAGATCTTCCATCTCCAAATCCATTTCTGATAATTCCCCGTAACTTTTTTCAACATATGGTTTAATTTTTCCCAATATTATATCCGACAAAATTTTGTAAGCTACATTTCCCAGTGCTGTTCCCCTGTAATTCTCACGCCTATCTCTGTCTCCTCTTTTCAGTATAGGAACAATTATTGTTTCTTTCCATTCTTCAGGTATCCTTTCCTCCTCCCAGATTTGTCTTACTAGTTCATACATTCTAGTCAGTAGTTTATTTCCTCTGTATTTTATTAATTCCGGATGTATTCAGTTCCAGCCACCTTGTTATTTTCTAAGTTTCTTATTGCCTATTTTACATCTTTGATAGTGAGTTCTTCTACTTCAACATCAACATCACTAATTTCTTTATTTCCTTTTTTAATTAATTCCCTTGGTTCTTCTGTGTTCAGTAATTTGTCAAAATATTCTTTCCATATTTCTGCTTTCACATCTGTATTCATTGCCAGTTTTCCTTTTTTTGTTCCTAATTATGTTAAATTTATGTTGATATCCTTTCTTAAATTGTTCTGTTTCATACATTTTCCTTATGTTATTATGCTTCTGTCCTTCTTCTATTGATTCTATTACATTTTTTACGTATGTCTTTTTCTTATTCCTAATTATTTTGTGAGCTTCTTTTCTTTTATGGTGATACTCCTGCTCTTCCTTCTCCCTCCTTCCTTTTATCAACCACTATTCTCTTGCTTTCTTCATTTCTTCTATTGCAAATTTACACTCCTCATCATACCATTTATTTTTAATGTTCCTGTGCCTTCATCCTTTTCTATAAGCTGCTGTTTGGTTTCCTTTATTATTGTTTTCATGTTTTCCCATTTTTCATTAGTATTATCAATATTAACTTCATCGTCCAAATTTTCCAGTATTTCAAACCTATTATCTACTTCTATAGCATATTCTTGTTTCCACTTTGTAATTTGAAAAATGTTCACCGTTTTTCTTTTCTCATCACATTTATTTCCAGTTTTTACCCTTAATTTCACTTTAAAATTCATCTTCAGTAAGTTGTGATCTGATCCAGTGATGTCTGTCCCCTTAGTGCTCTGAGCTCTGATGTCTGTTACTGCACTCCTAAATCTATTACTAATTAAAACGTGACCTATTTAGTTCGCTGTCCTGCCGTCTCTACGTCGATTCTTAATTGCGGGCTGTCGTTACGACGGTTACGTCAAGTGTGGGCCACGATGGATCAGTCGGCAAAGCGATTCGCTACACGCTGGACGGTCCGGCGATCGAATCCCGATGGGCCGAGATTCCCAGCACCTGTCCAGACCCGTCCCGGGGCCCATCCAGCCTCCTGCAAGTTGGTACCGGGTCTCTTTCCCGTGGGTAAAGCGGCTGGGGCTTGGCGCTGACCACCCAGACTCATCTTGCGCTGAGGTTAACATTATAACAAACTTTCATGGCCTGTTCCGAGGATGAACTTTACCTCTTACAGGTAAGATGCCTGCACTTGATTAAGCACCACGCCATGACAACATACAGAAGAGTGTAGGCCCACAGCAATTTTAGTTGCGTTCGCGAATTGCGAAACGCGACTATTTGCTTCGTCACGGCTGTTTGTGCGTCCGTCTGTTCGTATGGAACAATTCTGCACCCACTGGACGGATTTCTGTAAAATTTGATATTTCAAGAATTTTCGAAGATCTGTCGAGAAAATTCAGGTTTTATTAAAATCTGACGAGAATAATTGGTACTTTATATGAAGACCTATGTACATTTATGATATCTCGTTCAATTCTTCTTAGCAGGAAAAATATTTCCAACAAAAGGAGTAGAGAAACACACATTTTAAATTTCAGTAACCTCTTCCGGAAAATCGTGCCGTTTATGAGATAATGTGTCAAAAAGGTACAGCCAGACAGGAACAGATGACAATATAATGAGGCGCATGCGCTTTGCATGCCGAATAAATAAGACAAACACAGTCATAACATTCAATAATTATTGCTTCCCCACGTCAACAATGGTTATGCAAATGCGCCTCATTGTTACGGTATACGCACACTGCTTTTCTTGTTAAATTTTGTGGTCCGTCTCATTCCCGGACCACTTTACACCCGTGGAGACAGCCCACAATAAGCACTGAATATGAGGATGAGTGGGCCCCAAAACTAGTCTCAACGCTTTGGAAAAAGGAAGGTCTCTTGCCCCTGCCAGAAAAACAACCTCTACTGTCCAGTCGTCCAACTACATCCTAATCACTACACAGACTGAGCTATACCGACACTTGTTAATAAACAACAGTGAGACATCGTGGTCATTGTCAGATATATATTTTACGGCAGACCTGTAAATGCAGACCCTTCAAGCTTAAGGCTAAACAGTAAGTCTGCAGATACTTTTGTAACTGCAGGCACTAATACTTTTGTAAATATAGACACCAAAACGATTTAAACCAGTTTCGTTCAACCCGGTTCGCTATCTTTCTGCAACATAAAGAGTCCGTAATGCGTGTACAATGTTGCGTGTGTATTATGGTTAGGGAGAATGGTAGATCCGTACCTTGACAGTACTGTGTGATGTATGGTGCGGTTTCCAAATCTGCTCTCCTTGGAACCAACTAAGTTGTATATTTACAAATCATACACGATCACTTATAATTCGCAAGTTACTTAGCGACTCGGTGCTACCTTCACACGTTACATACTTACTCACTCACTCCATGGTGCAGAGTCCTTCTTGAGAAGTTAACTGGTTTGCAGCTAGTTAAGAAATTCCCCGTATTTCACGGAACCCGAAGGTTCATTACCGCACTCACAAGCGTCCGCCACCTGTCTCTATCTTGGGCCAGCCCAATCCAGTCCATATACCCACATCCCACCTCCTGGAGATCAATCCTAATATTATCCACCCATTACATAAACAACAAAAGTAATGATGACAAAAAAGGAGGCACAGTTTCGATAGGCATACGGTTGAGTGGAGGTAAAGCTCCACCCATTCTTAACTTTGGCACTAGACGGAGGTGAATGGTCAGCTTCACGACCCCGGTTGCTTTACACCCGCCGATAAAACCACCGGAACCCACTGACTAGAAGCATGCGTGGGCACAGGAGCCTGTAAGGACGTTCTGGAGAAAAGAAAATATCTCTTGCCCCTGCCGGGAATCGAACCCTTGGGCTGTGCAGCCCGTAGCCATTCAATGTGCCGTCTACGCTAAACGAACTAACGAAGGCGCCAAAACGACAGAAGATGCCAACAAGGTATCTTACTGATCTCTGTAACCAAGAATCGAAATTACTCAACTTACTTTTCATGTTTCTACAAATCGGAAGGTCGCTGATTCAATTCCAGATGGTGTCACTGAAATTTTTCATTGACATAAAATCCTTCCGAACGCACTATGGCCCTGGGGTCGACTCAGCCTCTAACAGAAATGAGTACCAGGAACATTTCCTGGGAGTAAAGGCGGTCGGTGCGTAAGGCCGACAACCTTACCACCATCGGTGCCGTTGTCATGAAATCTGGGAACCTTAACTTCCTGGAACCCTCTGGGCCACTCCAGGCCTGTAACGGGGCTGCTTTACCTTTTACTTTTCACGTTTAAGAACTAGGACACAATGATACTGCAATAATGCAAACAGATTTCAACAGTTCTGTTAACTATAATGCGTATGTCACTAGACAACTTCCAAAAGCAAACATTACACATACACAGTGATACATTCGGTTTTATTTGTATCCGAATGTCGAAGGTTAACTAAAGAACACATCAAAAGGAAGGAGAGGGTTGAAATTCGTCTCGTGAGCGCAAAGTGATATAAACACCTTCAAACTTGGTCATATATTTTCTATTTCTAATCTGGAGCCAAAATCTTTCCGAACACCCCCCCCCCCCTTTCCATTCTGGTTACCAAGTTGCGGTAACGCTGCATTAAGGGAAATTTTCGGGCTTAGCTGTGGGTCGTCTGTGAACACAGCTATATTTACGCAAATTCCTCAGAACAGGCTTTGCAAGTGCCGCGTTCAACCGCAATATTATTTCTGCACGACCGCATTACCAATACAAACACATTACAATGAAGCAGACATACGAACGCAGGTACTTTTGTAAATGCATGCTATTTATCTAACTGTCATAAAGTTCTGTCGCTACTATTCTTGTCTTTTGTCTACTACGAATGCAAAGTTTTATAAAACAGCAACGCTTCGCAAGAGCTACGAAAGAAAAATCCCAGCGACCATGACCCAACGTCACTCACTATGCACAGTGTTAAGACATCCATCGCAAATAATTATGCTAGCCAGCCTTCCAATTGGAAAAGTCACCTGTGGCGACTCGAAAGACACAGCATAAATATTTGAGGAAGGATGCCTGAAAATTATTACGACAGACTGCTAACTCAGAACCGCCCGACCGTCTTCTAGTTACATACGATCCCTCGTTGTCAATTTGGGACCGAGTCCACAGAGGCCGAAATCACTGATTTCCTCCTCCACGCGACGACCAGTCCTTGGTCTGATGCAAGCACATAAACATCCGATGAAGAAGGTGAACATATCTTGAACACTAGCATCCATAAACCTCTAGAAAGCGCAAAAAAAAAAAACTGAAAGTAATTTTCTATTCAATGCTCTCCGATTTCCCAAACGGCATTGCTTTTTGGAACGTTCCAGGCTTCGCACGTACGTCCTTTTGGTAACGGCAACATCTTGACGCAGATGAGTACTGAGCATTGGTGGAATTAAGTTGACCGGGGAAAACCTAAGCATTAGGAGAAAAATCTTCCTCAGGGTCCACCACAAATCTCACATGGACTGACCCGGGAGCGAACCCGGGATTCCACGCTAAAACAATGGCGACTAAACGAATAAGCAGTGGCGCAGCCCTATGTGAAGGCGAAGACTAGCCTGATTAAGTTTACAGAATCACTCCGTGCCGCGCAGGAAGCACATTCCTTCTCGGTTATAAAAAACCAATCAGTTAATGTTGTACAGAATAATAATGACTGTTCTGGGAACCATGCCAAACACATGAATGAACTGTGCGTGCAGAACGCCGGAATTCTGAACGTTAAACTGGTGGTATATATAATAATCATTAGGCTTCAAACTGTTAACAATTATAATAAAATAGTTTCGAATTAGTTATGCTTATCTGCATTTTTATCACTACTTAGCAGATAGCAAAAAATACCTTGTATAACGGATGTGAACATGACCAACTCTGAGGGCAATCCGGGCTGCCATAGGCCTATAAAAAATGTCGTATGTAGCTGCCAATGTCATAAGAAATGCAGTAGAACTCCACCCATCAAGATTAATTCGGACGGCAAGCCATTTGGATAAGCAGAAAATTTTCCTTTGAAAATAGGCTACATCGGCAGTTTGAAGTTCAGCTGTTACTATTTACAGTATGTGCCTGCATCTAAATCTTCCGACCGCGCCCGATTTGAAGTTCTAGAAGCCATAACACTGTATTGTACTTGATCCGATAACAGGTAATTTCAAGTCAAGTTAGCTGTATAGAATTCTCGACAAATTTACCCGAACGGCCAAGCTGATTTGGGTAATTGGCGATCCGGATAACCAGCGTCCGGATAAGTGGAGTTTAACTGTACTCAGCACCTGATATGGCAGCGCCTTCCAGTCTTAAACTACATAAGGGATACTACGTACAGCTCAATCTTTCCCTTTTAGCGGAATTATCGACAGTACTGCAAACCCTACAGCTCGAACAGTCACAGAAGAACCTGGTTACATTTTTTACGGTCGATCAAACCTCAAACTTCTTGTATTCCATTAACGAGCATTTCAGCATTCAAATTGATCTAATTAATGTGTACTTCCAGAGTTCTTCAAACTACAGCAGAGTTTTCAATATTTAATTACGTTAAAAATTTCTTCCTTGTCCACGCCCTGAGGGCATATAGGGGAAGTAGAGATATAGCTCCACTCATTCTTAACTTCGGCACTAGATGGTGGTCAGCTTCACGTTCTGGCCGCTTTACCCGGTAACCATTAAACAGGAGGCTGGATGGACCTCCCACAGTCGTGTGGATGTTTTCAAGAGCAAAAATTCGTGCCGCTACCGAAATTCGAAACCCGGACCGTCCGGCCCGTAGTACAGTCGCCATACCAACAACGCTACCCGGCTCCTATTTAATTATTATGGCAAAGTAAAATCTTTTGTACGCTGTACAATCTCAAACTTTCAAGACGACTAGTATATTTCATATAATGAAGTAACAAGCATATGGTATATAAACAGAGTTTTATGTTCGGTTTATAAGCCACCGCAAAATTCAAAGCGCCACAACGGTGATATGAAGCAAGTTTCATACTGAACCCCCACAAATATTAGGCGCTACCGTGTACAAAACTCAGTTTCCCGGGCGACCAGAGCTTGTGCACCCCTGGTTTTATGCTCAAGCACAAACCATGGCAGTCACTATCAAGCAGGGTACTGCATAAGTATACCCCGCAGCTACTGTTCCGCACTCCGAAACTGCTTCGTCAAATAAAACTAACGTCGAAATGCGATGTCACGTTAACCAATATTTGAATCTCGCTACTTAATATGTACAAAGTTTAACAGAATCAATGATATCTTCAAACAAAGCTGCCACTCGGCACCATTCCCTTTCCGTAACACACCATATCTGTTACACTCTTACAGTGACTAATACTTCACAGCAGCCATTTGCTGCAACAGCAACTCCTTCAGTATACGCTTTGCTAGTGGCTGATTGATTGTACGGGTGACCCGTGGCTACCCGCTAACCCCGACCTGAACCGAGATCTGACCCCTAGCTGATCAATTCACAGCTGCTACTGCCGTTGCTGCCCGCACGCTTCACACTTTCCAGCTTCATTGGAGGCCATGCCATGAGTCAAGGCCTGACGACGGTTCCCACGCGGACACTTCAGACGACCAATTACGTCACATGATGGAGGTGCATAAGGACAACACCACCATAAACTACAACTGCCCATTGCACTTCGATAATGGCGAAGTCCGTTTGTCAAAAATACTAAAAGGAAGGGATACAGTACTTGAAACGGTGAAAAACACTTAAAAAATACCCACAAAAACGCGACACTGTCCTGAGGAAAAGATACGAAACAGAAGGAGATTGTGTTTTCGAACAGCCGTACGAAACCAATTCAACCCAATGTTTGGATCTCGCCTTTCAAGTACCCACGAGAGACTCTTCTTCCATTCTACGATTCAGGCAGTAAACAAACTCGATCATTAAGCCACATTCTCTCGACTGGTACATCTGGCAAACATATATCACTTGTGGGCACTCGCCACGTTGTGGGAACGGTGCACTTGCAGAAACACTGGCCACCTGTCCATTTCTCACCGATTGTCGGTAAATGTAACACAAGTCGTGGGTACCGCCAATGCGTGTTTGCTTACAAAACCGAAGAGTGTTGCGTTCCCACAACCCGCTTATACTTGACAAGCAGACAAGTGACGTGTGTGTGGGCAATCACCATAACTTGGCACGTCGATTGGTGAGGGTGGTGTGTCGTTCGAGTGCGATCATAATGACCATGCAAACACTTGGCAAGTGTACCAGGCACAGAAACGGCATGACAATTATTGCTGATTAATTAACCAATCACGCAAAGCGAAACGCTTCAGCGTAGGGCGTTTCAGTCAACAACTTGTTATTTTAAAAATTCCGTTCGCAGGCGACCATTTTTTTCTTAAAAGATTCCCTCGGCCTACATTCCTCCCTCAATGTGAGAGACCAAGTTTCACACCCACACAAAACAACAGGCGTTATTATCTTTCTGTATATCTTAATCTTTGTATACTTAGATAGCAACCCGGAAGACAAAAGATTCTGCATCGAATGATAGCAAGCTTTTCCTGACTACAATCTGCTCTTAATTTCTTCCTGAATAGAATTTTGATTCATTAAGGTTGTCCCCAAATATCTGAACTCTTGCAACTTCCATTACCACTTTCAACTATTTTATATTCTTATACTTGCAAATGCATAACTGGTCTATCGATTTGTGTAACTGTAAGTTTATACACATGCATGTACACATACTCCTTGATAATGGCCCAAAAGGGCCGAAACATGTAGACAAATATAGTCTGTTCCCTAAATCAGTGTTTGTGTGTGGGTCTAATTACGAAGAGTTAATACAAATACACGGTGGTATGCAACACTATGAGAATAAATTAACACTGCTGACGTGTCTGCTAAATTTACGAATATATTCACACTCAGATTAATTGAGGCTGTTAGCACATTCCCTATGGCACGTCTCTGACATCAACGGTTAAAATGCAGAAGCAGCTCTACTGGTGACACTAGGCGCATTACGTAAAAGCTAACGTCCCTGTGCTTAATTGGGCACCGACTCAAGGAAGCATACGGAGAAGTGAAGATGTAAAGTCCACACACTCTTTAGCTCGACACAACACGAGTACGCAGCTTCATGCACGGGCACTGCGTCCACTAAATGGAAGGTTTGGTAGGTCCCACAACCGGTCTGAGAAAAATCTCGTACACCTGTCGGGGGAATCTAACCACGATTTCTCTGTCGTCGAGCCACTTACGCAGTCACCTACTGAACGTGCTATCCCCACCCCAGGGCGTACTGTGACGAAAATGTGGAACTTCTGCTGCCGAAATACTTGGGCTTATATGATGTCAGGAATTATGCAAGCCCCGCTCTTCGCAGTGAACAGCGTAACGTAGTGCTGTGCTAATGACATTTCTTCAAATGCCACAAAATGTAAGAAAACTTTCATCAAACTCGGCAGTTTATGAAACCTCATGTTTAATTACCATAGACTTTACGCCTGAAAAAAGTTTCACGATTGAACAAAAAAAGTTCCCGCTGACCTCATTTACTCTTGGGCCTTCAATAGCGTTCCTGGGATGTCTGGTTACAAGCGAGGATATTTTTCAGTGTCCAATACTGATATTAGCAGCAAAAATGTCAATTTCATTTTTTTTTTATATAAATTTACCACACAAACGCGGCAACTCGGCAATACCAGCGAGCGTGTGGCTGCATGACTCGCATTGCTGCACAAGCCACCTAAATTCCCACAAAATATGTCACTTCTAAAACTTGGTATGTGTCGGAATTCCCAACAAATTTCTGGCATTTCTAATACGAGATTCTAAAGTAATAACTCAACGCGTATCGAGTTAATATACAGACGAACGTCTTATGTTACACGTCCCCACGACACAGCAAAAGCCCACTACAAAAACATTCAAGAAAACATATCTTAAAGTAAAATATAACAAAATTTAAGTACACACTTTAAGTCTTGTGATAAATATCGTTTTTGTAGGATTTCAAATGCGTGTAACTTCAGTATTTATATCAAATAATAATCTAGTCCATTTTTGTAGCATTGTCCGCAATAATATAACTGGTGCAGAATTTGCAGATATGGACGTGACTCTCAGGCATCCCCAAACAGACACCTCAGCGGATAAAGTACAAAGGTCTAAAACAAAATGGGATTATTTTAATGATATTTTTGGGCCTTTTAAAAAGGTGTACGCTGATGGCAAGCTTATATACACAAGATATCCAGTCAGTAAGTTTCCCTAAGTCATAAAAATTAAACGAGAAGTCATTAGAACGTTAAATGTAGCTAATTTTTCCACTTTAAGGTCCCTCATTTCCAGCATAATCCTCTTGCACACTGGCATACTTGTCCCTTCTTTGCACGAATTTAAACAATCCACTGCCGTAAAATGGGGCTCTTGTATTCGTGGCCGTTGATGTAGGGCCAATTGCACATCCTCGTGTGGTGGAATCGGCGATATCAAATTGCGATTCGTAACTTTTCCAGAATCACTTCCGTCTTTGATGGGGTGAGCCGACCTTTACGATCACCATCAAGGGTGTCCCATCATTTTCGAACTCCATCTGTTTCTGACAAGCTGCACTTCCAGTTCGCCATCACAAAACGCTTTCATCAATTCGTCTGAATTCCGATTTGGAAACATGGTTCGCTCCCAAAAAACGAACCACACTATGAACGTCTTCGCGAAACTGTTTCCAAAACCACTGCCAATGCAAACCACCCTACCCCCTTAAGAAGCATCGGACTGACTCCTGTGCTATCTGTGGAGTGTTACCCCTATTATAAGGAGCATCTTCTACCCGAAAAATAAAATAAAATAAAAAATAAAAGGCATGATTAACACAAAATACAGAGACCCCTAGTTATTACACAGGATTTCCTAATGTGCATAGAATTGTTCCACATATACCTGCGCAATTACTATAGGTTAATTTTGCTTTTGCGAAGAACTTCCTAAGTACAAATTCTGTATAGTTTAGGTGTGTCAAATATAACCTCAAATTCGGATAGTCGCCATGATTTGGATTACAAACAATATATCATAATTTGAATTACAAACAACATATCATAGGTACATACGCACGGACATACTGCAATTCACTCATGAGGTGTAGGTGTGTTAATGGCATATCTCCATTCAAAGTTTCAAACGCTTAGTTCCAGACGTTCATTAGTTACCACCATCAGACTGAAAGCGAAAGTACGCACTCTGGGTGTCCTATAATGCCATAACATTAACTCAGACATTAATACAAATCTGTCGGCTGGTTCAACAGCATGCATCCATACTCGCACACAGCGAGACGATTATATGAGGCCAACTTTTTAGGCGCGTTCGCAGAACTGCGAAAAGCGACTATTAGCTTCATGTCTGTCCGCTTGGAACAACTCAGCTCCCACTGCACGGATTTTCATGACCTCTGATATTTCAGTATTTTTAGAAAATCTGTCGGGAAAATTCAAGTTACAATCGGACAAGAATAAAGGATACTTTACCTTAAGATCACTACACATTTATGATTCTATCTCGCTCAGTTCTTCGTAGAATGAGAACTGTTTCAGACGAAAGTTGTAGAGAAAATCAAAACATACAGCTTATGTCCAAGATCCCCCCCCCCTCCCGAAAATCGTGAGGTTTATGAGATAATGTGTTGTAGAGCTAGACAGGCCACAGACGACAAAATGGCGCATGGGCATTGAATGCTGGATACGTAAGGCTACAAATACACCCTCAGATTACGTTATATTTATTGCTTTTCCACTGCAACAATGGTTGCACGAACGCGCCCCAATTTACGTCATAGTACATTGCCTGACTTGTTTGGTAATTAATGAGGGTTAACATTTTTTAATGTACTTCGTTCTCCGGTATACTTTTGGGTTCAAAATCTTCTAAATTTCCAAAAAATAGCGAAAAGGATTTAAGAAGCCTCGTGTATCAGTCGTGGCACCAGGTGTAATTTTGGGACAATGTGCATGAAGCGAGATTTGAAGTTCTCGCAGCGGAGTTAACGATATTACGCTGTGTCGACTCACAGTTATCGACGTTTCGAGGGAGCGTAGTGCCTCCATCTTCAGGATCAAGCAGTCTGTTCTTGGATTTCTTAACCATGCACAAGAAGAAACTACGCCCCTCCAAAATGTCCGTAACAAGCCGTAACATGCCAGAAGACGTGAATATTCAATGGACATGATTTTTGTGACAATGTATGTAAAAAACATTCTGAAACAGGCTTCTTAAACGCGCTGAGTGAAGATTTTGTCCAGGGCCGAAGGTCCGATCAGCTGAAAAGTACAATCTCTGCAACTGGTTCTCGCCAGAGACCGCAGAAAACACATGGGCACCCTTCGAAAGAAGCTGGCACATCCCCTATCCTGTTCCCTAGCAGCTTCAAATCTTGTAGTTATTAGCTAGGACAAGCAGTGACATGGCAGCAATGGCTGAGAAGAACAAACGCGAAGTGAACTTGCTGGCAAATAGTCCATAATCAACGAACAAAAGGTAGCTTTTGTGATAAGTGCGTGCTTTCACGCGGGCCACTCACTGGCCAGACAAGCAGCTGACAGCGACTCATACGGAACTTTTCAACACACGATACTACGTGGCTAGGCGACAGCGACTGTGGCCCAAGAGTGTCAATCTCCACTGGCGGCTGGGACACTCCCTTGTGGCTCTGCCACTTACTAACGCAGTCTTGTATAAGCGTTCAGACGAAGCACAGCTGTGCCCAAAATAAATACATGCAATGTGTTCGATGTGGACAGATTCATCGTAGAGATTCAGCCCCAGCATGTGACGTCAGGGCTACGCGTGTTCGACCCAGCCATTGCGTGTCTGTGGCTCGTCCACACGGTGGCGCGTGTGAAAGCAGCCTGACGATCGCTACACCGCTTACGTCCATTATTACGTCCTTTAACTTACAGAATGGGGAACAGACACCAGTTTTTACTCTCCTCTACCTATTCCGAACACCCACATTTTCCTGACGCCCTGCGGTTTTAAACCTTCATCCAGACTTCCGCTTTACAATTGTGAGGAATATGGAAGAGCCTGCAAAAAAAATGTAATGGTAGACTGCACACATCACTGCGTTCCAAAGACTATCACACAAAGGCAGCGGTAGGTGTTAAGTGGTAACAACGAGTTACAGGAGATAATAGTCGCCAGCACAGAACGTGTAACCGTAAGGTATGTAATAATCGCTCTAACAAGTAACTCTCTTCTAACAAACACATTATGTACTTGCTCTCTTACGAGCTACGGTTCATTCTTGCATCAAATACCTACGGGTAAATACAGCTGGCAACTGTGAACTTGTTCGTATATTTGGACAAATGTAATGTAAAAAAAAAAAAAAAAGAGAGAGAGAACAGCCCAAAAAATTATTTGGTGAGTAAAGTGGCGGGCTACAACAGTGACCAAATTATATGACGACCACACAGGAAAAGAGGATTTGGTTCCCGAGAAGTAGATGAGTTTTTCTGTCAAAACATATGAATTATATCTCTATCCTGGCTCCGTCTCACCCCCTACACACCCCTGTACAACGCACAACTACAAAATCACATTTAATCGAAAATTCTACACATATATTTTTTTCGGACGAGAATATCCATTTTGACATTCATACCAGCACATATCGATGGACAGAACTGACCGTGTTGGCACGTGAAGGTTAACTACTGGAGCAACTGCAACTAGACGTGTGAATTTTTGCACCAACTTAGAACCATAGGACTGAACTCAAACACCCGATATTCAATCGTAAACTTACACTATCTAAAGGAGAACTAGAAGGTGGTCATGGCATGTTCTAAATAGTTGGGGAGAACAGACCTGCATATAGGGTTTTCGTGGGGAAACCCAAAGGAAGGGGACTACGTGCAAGACCAAGGCGTAGATAGCAGGATATTAATATGGATTGTAAACAGGATGGGAGGGCGTCGACAAGACTGATCTGGCTCAGGGCACATACAAGTGACAGACAGGCCTTTGTGAACACAGCAATGCACCTTCCTGTTCCAGTACTTAAAGAGAATTTGACTAGCCATGGAATTATCAGCTTTTCAAGAACTTTCCTCTATGTAGTTTGCTAATACCCTTTCATACACACTCTCTACTACTTTGGAATCAAGTTTTTCAAACGTCTCCCTTCCTGTATCAAAAACTTGTCTGATAACAGCAGCAAAAAATTTAAATCAGTTTTAAAGAGTTTCATAACATTAATTTCTTCTACTCACTCGATAATACTTTAATGTAAATAAGGCATGAAAGTTCATGCCTTACTATCCTAAATGTTCCCTTTGAACTACGCTATTGTTATTTCAACATTCTATTTTGCACTGATTGGTTTGAATCAAATAATAAGCAGAATTTATTATATAATTTCTTTGTTTTGAATGTTTGTATTATATGACTTTATATATATTTATCTGCAATGACGTGTACATAATAAGTTTTACAGTCTATGTGAGCACTGACAAATTTAGAACCATGGTTATTAAACTTCATTTTTAATCTATATTCTTGTTGATGACTCTATGTATATTTGATTCATTTTTGTATTGACTTATTCTGTATCCAGTACATTTTTCAACCTCTCCTGGATTAAAGGAATGTGTGACAAATAAATAATAAATAAAAAAATAAGACATCCTGACAAGAGAATTTAGTTGCAGAAAGTTTGCAGTCCATTATGCCAAATGCAGAAGTTTGTGTACATTTTTAAACCTCCGTGCCTGTTACCCAATGAAGTGTATGTAGTAAAGGAAAGTACATAATGGCATTTTTCCTATGCAAATGTTCCAGGGTTTGTTTTTACTGTTTTAAGCTTTTCAGTCTAGGCCATTAAAACTCCAAGTCTTTTAAGTCTTGCACATGGTAAAATAAAAACATTATTCACAATTCACAATTTAAAAAAAAAAACATGAAAACATAATTAGGGCTGGCTGACAGACTGATACATACTTCTACAGACTGTCAGACAGTTTATCATTCATCATCATCTTTTTACCTATTACCACTGTATTTCACATTTTGTTCAAGCAGCCACTTAGGCAGCTGGCAGTCAGTGAACAAGGTATCAGAACATGGCAAACATGATCTGCCATATGATAAACAAGTGTGAATTGATGTTTGTTCTCATGTCAACTGGCTGTGAGTATTTATGTGTTAGCATCTCTTAGAACCAAAAAACCAAGCCTGTATAGAACATCAGTGCTGCACTACCTTCAACTAATTTTCAGAAGTAACTTTTATAACGGGTCTATTACGATGCATTTGTAGTGATACAGCTCAGTGTACACTCCCTACAATACACACCTGGGGGGAAAAAAAAGAAAGAAAACAAAATCCCACAGAAATCACTAGATCCAATTACATAACCAGAGAGTTTGTCTATGGTTGGCAGTAAACATCAGACATATCATAGATCCACATGACACAGGTGGCTCAGAGCAATACATACTCTATATCTTGGGGTCCTCCTTGAAACAGTTAACTAAACGAGAAAGGATTTCTGCATACTTTCAGCAGACAATGAACCAACAAACACTTACTAAAAATTCAGTGTACGGTCAATAGTCACCACATTCCCAGGACCAGTAACTGAATATTTTTCATTTCTGAGTACACATGAGGAAAGAATATATAGAGGTGCACATGCATGCACACACACTTCAGGCTTCAAAAATCGTGGAATGCGAACACTGATATGTGGTGAACAATTTGTTATATCCATGTAAAACACAGGCTACCTCAAAGGTGCACATATCCCTGGTGTCAGGTTGCCTGGGCAACTGAATTTTGCATGCAGTTGCCTAACATTTGTGGGTCCTAGGCATGGAACTTGTTTCATGTCACCCTTCTGAAACCCACAATTTTGAGGTAGCTCCTAAAACCCTGTGGACCTCTGGGCTACCAACATGTTGCAGGACACTACTTTTAATAGCTACTGTAACATCACAGAGGTACTTTAACAGTGGTTCATTCAGAATGTTTCCCAGACATGAATGGAACCTCAATCACATCTTGAGGTGGGTTGTGTCTGCCTCATGCAAGAGTTCTTGCATGCCTGGCTGCATTCTGTTCCATTAACAGCACTAACAGTACTTACAATAAAGGTATTAACATCTTGGTATATCAAACATGATACTACATTTAAGCTTACTGGAACATCATTTATTAGTATGATGTCCTAGACAGGCTTCTTTCTTCTTGCCTCCATTTCACTGAACTGTCCTTTGACCATGGATTTCATTTGGAAACCCCAAAAATTTCACAAATAACGTATATGGTATGTATGTGACTGACTAATGAAATTTCAATACTCTAATAAGATACAACTAACAATCAACGCACAATACACAGAATGAAGTGCAGCACAGTTAGAAAATGGAAACATGGCAACACCAATACGCAAATGATCACTTTGGTACTAACAAAAATGGAAAACAACAAGTACAAAATTAAGAATTCAGATCTTTTGGGATGTGAGCATCACATAAAGACACAGCATCACATCCCAGAAGACCAAAGTCCTCAGTACCACAGCTGGCAGAAACTCAAATCTCAGCAAAATATATGAGCTACAGTTTGGTAATTTTATTTGCCAGTCTTCAGAAACCTGTACAACCTCAAAAAGAGTGTACTTCCTTCCCAGTGAAAAGGTAATACAATGATTTAATTTTTACCTGTTCTGGAGCCACAGAAATGAATGTACATGGCAGGGGAAGTGGAAGACACAATAAAGCATGACAGGACCTTCCTTAGAGAGAAAAATATGCAGTAGCACATAGTGAAGTGACATTTGGGATTTATCCACTTACATGATTTCACGCATCTGCTGCGAAGTAGATGAAAACTGCACTCTTCTGAGCTATTACACAGCAAGTACTGGTAACAGATCATATACAAATACTACATCTGTATCAATAAATACAACTATTAGACTGACTTTGGTTATTAAAAATAGTATAATGTAACTTCATATAATATCCAAGCATTGTGAAATGTTGGCTTTAGCATGGTCCTTACCTCTTACAACTACTCACTGCATAATAGCCCAGAAGAGTGCAGTTATTACCTGTGTACATTCAAAACGTATTGCAACCTCGATAAACAAACAATATGAAAAAGTCCACATGCCTAATAAGTAAATTATGGGGAAAACTATGGTGGGCTATGCAGTAACAATGAACTGCAGGTTTTGCAGTACTCTCTCACACAAGCAGTATGAATGGCACATTTCTTCCAGACAAGTTGTGTACATTAATAGGGGATTATGGTATCATCTAAAGCAGCCTGGTCCTTACACTATCCCATGTAACATGCCAGACTTCAGCCAAACATAACTTGTAAGGATCAAAGTGCACCTGGAACATCTTCCACTTTCTTATCACTGCAGAAGACCATTATTTCCCATTTAATTCGGTTCTTCCATGTACCTTTAGCAAACTATGAACCCTGCAACTGTTTAAGTGTTGGGGCATACACAGCCATCAAAGATGTGTAACACTCCTGGCGAAAAAATGTTCACACAACGAGTGGCCAAAATATACCGAAAAAATCCAGCAGATGCAAGTCAGATTCAGTTTTAAATTTGAAAACCAAGCGTGATAAGATTTCAAACATCTTAATATTTGTGTGGTGTAATGTGCACATTTGCATGCAAAACTCTGAATGACTTGCTCTTTTCAGTGTATAGAGTGTGAAGGGTGGGTACAAATATACAGTTGTCCACATTTCCAACAATAAAATTTTTCAGAAGGAAAACATATTTGTAAAATTAGATTCTAAGATGTAACTTCTAAAAATCGGAAATTATTTCATCACAGTTTTGACTACACACTATGTAACTCTCATCATTGGTGTGATCAATACTTAAAGCTGCATGTTGGAGGCCGATTAATGAACTCACCTGGATAAAAGAACATTGCTGCATGTGAAGGGGGGTGCTGGAGCAAGGGGTGAGGAGGTGCAGGACCCCGGTACTCCATCCCCGGAGAACTTCGAGCCCGTGCCCTCGCCGTGGCTTATTTAGTTCACACCATTAATCTGCTCGTCAACGCAATATGCATTTCTAGAAACATATCCACTTCCTACTGACAAGCGGGCACATAAAACTGGCATTTTATCTGATGTATGTTACAACGAAAACTGGTTTCCAAACAGTCAAACTTGACACAAAACGTAGTTCAGGGGTTTCCACAAGAAAAATATATTACACTACTAAATGCTGTCCTGTGTGATGCACACCTGTCTTTTGGCTTCACATATCAATTATCTCAACAGAGTTTCACACTTACGGTTCTTATAACGTAGCTGCTTATCGTGTACAAAAACACAATCTCGTCGAAGTCTACAGCCCAATACAGCAAAAGTTACTTTAGCCCAATTCATACTCAATGTGCTAACCGTAAATTTGTTGCAGTTAAACTACAAAAATGCACCACACGACTAATTAAAAACTACTCCATTACGCCAACCGCAAATCAACGCTTAACGCGTGAGCCAGATTACAAGCGATTATGGGCTGACTTCATGCTTTTTCAGACACGGCCCCCACCACAGCCAGGCGCTTCGTTTATTATGCGTTACGGTTGGCAGGTCGCTGGTTCGGACGGATCGATGAGATACTAAAAAGACACCTCTGCGATTCGGAGTTGTTTTTACCAGACAAAAACAGCGACACAACACTTCACATCACAGAACAATTTACACCTCATTCCTGCATAGCAAATACAATTTGTTGCAACGTTTTCAGGCTGTGCATTTACTATTCTAGCAACAATGGCATGTACGTGATTCAAGTAGTCCTTTGTTTACAATGACATATACCGACCACTCCCTGTCCACGTAAATAAACAATACCATCGTAGTGGCAGCAAAAAATCACGTAACACAACCAGCCATCCCGACGATCCCTCGCTGACTGCAGTTCAACGAGGTTCGTCGATTTGTCAACGCAGTACGTTTCACAATACCAACATTATAAACTGAAAGTTACTAATCACGCTACTGCACTACATCCTTTGCCCTGTGATGACAACTGCAGTTCTGATTTTGTGGCAGAGGGAAGAAAGGCAAAACTGAAGCATAAATCACTAACTCAGGCACTTTCAGTCCAATATAATGGCCGCAATTTATCATGTAAACTCCCCTAGGACTGACCAGAATAACCAATCTGTAAGTAGACTTATTTAAAAAATCTGGTTAAGTGGATGTTGGGTTGTAATCTTCTCTATTAGTCTGCTGCAGCTTCCAGCCAGCGCTGTTGCCACATTCGCTTGGAAAATCAATGCCGAGACAAGATTGAGAGAGCACTGCCAGAGGAAGACGGGAAATTAAGAGGGTTGCGAGTAAGGAAGGTAGGGAGCGGAGGCTATAAGACGGAAAGCGGATGTGTAGAAGTGGGGATAACTGGCCCGTGCTTTTCCCAAGGAAAAATGTTCACTACACGAACTTCGTAGAGTAATTCAGTACTGTCATTCATAATCTGCTCCAGTTCATAGCGTCCTCGCCGGTATGGAACCGCTCGTGGCAGCGCAATGCAAAAAATAAAAATAAAAAATTAGTGCATTAAAGAGGGGGGAAATTATATTTCCGCATCTTCTTCGCCGCTCTCTCCCCTTCGAATAAAACACTCGAGCTGCCGACAGGAACCGACACACGCCGAGACGTTAAGAAGCGCAAAGCGATCTGTGGTCGACAATTGTCGTACGCCTGGCGCCCGAGTTAGACCGAATAGCTTTTCAGTCCGCCGCTAACCAACCACAAACGAACGACTCATAAAGCTACAGCAGGAGAAACGGAGGGGAGGAGTGAAACGCGGGTGGGCATGGGTATTTATGCGGTTACAACACATAAATTTACAACATAAAATAAACGAACATGGATCGAATGCAGTTCCGTACTTAAACCAATTCGGTGAACTTACGCAATATTAAAAGCAAATAGTTTCATTCCGTCAAAAGGCAGGACTCGACTCCAAGAAGTAATCGTCGTTTGCGCGGTATATGTTTTCCTTGTACATTCACAATGCATAACAGTAGACAAACAATGAACAAAAAAATGTATTCATTACAGATGAAACTGTTATGAACAAAATAACACATGGTACAGTGGAGGTATAGCTCCATTCATTAACCTCGGGACTCAAGCTGTGGCCAATTTCCCCATCCCCATTGACAACAGGCTATCGCATCCACAGTTTGTATGTCAGAAAACGGTATGGCGCAAATCTGCAAGCATGTTTCGGTGCTGACTGTAAGGTCCGCGGTAGGAAACAAGCTACATTTTATCCTACGTTATGTAAGATATTCCACACTCACTGGCCATACCAATTTAGGAACGGCGGTAGGTGGATCTTGGGAACCAGGCTGAGAGATTATTAAATACGGAGGTTGGCAATCTTTCAGGAACAATACGGAAACGAAAGATTTACAGCATACTATCCTTCGTACACATGAAAAATGTATGCTTATGATATCACGATGTACAGTACAAACCGGGACCATAAATAAATGCCGGCCATCACAATTCCACGAGAGGAGATACAACCACGGCCACAGGTCATAAAACTCACATTTATAATACAACTTCACGAGATTGATCTAATCAACGATAATCGAGAGTCGGAACAGGCAAAGGGAGAGGGGAAAAAAAAAAAAAAAAAAAAAAAAAAAATAAAAAAAAAATTTAATAAAAAAATGTGGATTTTTGTTTTTTTAAATAACATTATTCATAGAAAACAACCCGAAAAACATAAAAGAAGTAAATTTTGAATTAAATACCCCT
>Ga0123354_10002424_pt1 | contig 24617 bp, 17 predicted proteins | sample TergutLab28metaG_2_FD_97872 | JGI IMG/M metagenome (GOLD analysis project Ga0123354, IMG submission 97872) | Labiotermes labralis P4 segment gut microbial communities from Petit-Saut dam, French Guiana - Lab288 P4 | ecosystem: Host-associated > Arthropoda: Insects > Digestive system > Gut ...
ATCTGTTTAATACATTGATTAGCTTTTCGATATCTTTATACATTAGTGCAGCTAACAAATCATTTTGAGAATAATTGTAGGTATTTTCCGGTAAAACATTCTGGGCTAAAAGTCTCGACATTGCGTTGAGAACTTCAATATTTGGATAGTCAAATGATAAATCGCTAACAACTCCCGGACGTAATGTCAAATAGCCGGATTGATATAAAAATCCTTCGGGCGGCGTTGAATCCAAATTTCCCGGACTTTTGGCAAAATCTTTTGAAACAGGAAAATTATGAAACTGTTCAATGGTTAAGTACCTGTTTTTCAAATAATCCGCAAGGAATTTAGGTTTACCTGTATCAAACCAATAATTTAAGAAATCTTTATTATCAAAAAACAATAAAGTAGAAAACGGATTATAAAGTCTTGACTTGAGTCCGAGATCAAATGAAAAGCCATTATAATAATTACGCATTTTTACTATCAGTTCTTCAGTCGTAATCTGCATTTCGTCTGCGATTTCTTTGAGGTAATCGGGGAAACAGTTGATGATTTCATTTTCCGTATAGCCGCAAATATTTCCATATTTCTCTTGAAGAGAGATATCATTCAGGTTATTCAAAGTAGAGAAAACGCCAAATTTTGCGAATTTTGAAATTCCGGTAAGGAATGAAAAACGGATATATTCATCGTTTGCTTTGATTTGTATGTAATAGCTTCTCAAAACATCGCGCATCTTTTCCGCCATACAGGGGTCGTTTACAAAATCGGTATAGGGTTTATCATATTCATCAATCAAAACGACTGCTTTTTGATTGTGTTTTTTCGTAGCATTCACAATTAAATTTCTTAAAATATCACCTGAAGGCAAGTGGTAGGGAACTTCAACACCCAATTTATCTGCAACTTCAATGGTTAATTGTTTGAGCAACATTTCAAAAATTTCCAGGTTTTGGTTAGTAGCAATACTACTCATATCTAACCGAATAACCGGACTTGGCTTAAAGTCCGGACGATTCAGAAACTCCTCAGCATAAAGTCCTTTAAAAAGCTCTTTTTTCCCCGAAAACAAAGCATCGAAAGTTGAAATAGTCAGCGACTTGCCGAATCTTCTGGGGCGCGCAAGAAAATAGATTTCGCCACTGTCAATTAAATCAACAAGATATTTTGTTTTATCCACATAAACAAAATTTCCTTCACGCAGTTTTTCAAAAGTTTGTATTCCAATAGGCAATTTCAGCCGTTTATTTTCCATTGCTTTCAATTTTTTTCTGTACAAAGTTATAATATTTCGGCGAAATACGATTGGAATACAATAAAAAACAGCCTGACTAAAAATATTTAACCGTTCATGTACAAAATGTGACGGTTCGGTGCATATTTTAAAAAAGTGATTAATATGATGCCTTGAAATCATTGGAGACGAAACTCAGTAAAAATATTGACAGTGGAGAAGTCACCAAACTCTCGAAGAGCGCCACCCTATCTGAACAGCAACATCAGTCTACTGTGTTACAGAGATATAGCTCGTTATCTGTCTTTGCGAATCATCAATCGCCAAACCAACGCAAATTGAGCCGGGGTAAGGCTTGGCATAATTTTTATCCATTATTTGCCGGATTGCTTCGCAGGCTTTTTCTTCAGGACTTTCGCCCTCGTAGGCAACTTTTATTTCTATAATCCACGTTTTCCCCTTGTGAGAAACCACTAAATCGGCGCGTCCTAAATTGATGTGCATTTCAGCAACTACGGCAACGTCGCAACCGCGTAAAAAAGATAGAATGGTAGAGCCATTCTTGAGGCTTAATTTTGTAGTTATTATAGGAAACGTTAATTTTATATTATACAGATAGATACAATTTTAACACTCTTTGTTGTATCTTATTTGTCAGTCCGGTAGAATGAAGTGCGAAACATTAGTAAAATTTGAGTAAAAAAGGAATGGTGTTATAAGTTTGACCTGACAACCAAAAAGTAACCTAAACACCAAGTATAGCCGATGGAGATATATTTAATACTCGACATAACAATCCGGCATTCTTTAAAGTCGGTTCCGAGCGTCCGGAAATATAATCATTGATACGGGAAGGGCTTACCCCTATTTCGCGAGCAAGTTGTTTTTTGTGACATTCCTTTTTCTTCCAAAGAATATTCTATCAATTCCGCCACAGTAGGTTTTTCAATCGGGATAATACTCTTTTTCATAAGCAATTACTATATCGGACATAATAGATAATTCTATTGCCTGTTTATCATTTGCAGGGGTATTATCATTGACCGTCGGCAAAAGTTCTTCTATGCGAGCCAATGCAAATTCATATTGATATTTTGTATATTTATCCATAATTTTTATTATATCGTTGAACAATCTATCTTATCATATTCTTTGTGAGTTCCTACGAAATTAGTGAATAATTTTGAATTGTAAAATTATTTACTAAAAATATTTTGTAAAATAAAATTAAGAAAAACACGCTTTAGAAATATGTCCCGTATTTCAGATAAATAGGGTCTGCATTCCTTGATAATCTGAATTGTTCGGAGTTGCCTGCAATAAACAATTAGTGTCAAGTACAATCCTCATTTGGCGAACGCCTAACACGGAAAAGGACACCGTATTTGACAAATAAAAATAAAATAGTAATTTTGTATTGAAATAAGTAAAGTAATAAGTAAAAACTGCTCCATAATGAGCAAAAAAAATAAAATTCATGTTAAAAAAGCAAGTTGCGATGGCAGCATTTGCAGACAGCAAACCCCATTACGACATACTCGACGGATTGCGCGGAGTGGCGGCTGTTACAGTGGTATGGTTCCATATATTTGAAGCTTATGCGACCAGTCATTTAGATCAAAACATCAATCATGGTTATTTGGCAGTCGATTTTTTCTTTATACTGTCGGGATTTGTTGTAGGCTACGCTTATGACAATCGTTGGGGAACAATGAAAACGAAAGATTTCATCAAACGCCGAATCATACGTCTGCATCCGATGGTTGCGATCGGAGCTGTTATAGGGGCAGTCATGTTCTATAGTCAGGGCTGCTCGGTATGGGATGTGTCGAAAGTGACTGTCATGGCTTTGTTTATCGCTACATTTTTTAACATGCTGTTAATCCCGGCTGCTCCGGGAATCGAAGTTCGAGGTTTGGGAGAAATGTTTCCTTTGAATGGACCAAGCTGGTCCTTATTCTTTGAGTATATCGGTAACCTTCTCTACGTCTTGTTTATTCGTAAATTTTCAACCAAAGTGCTTGCAATATTGGTTTTTATTGCCGGATGCGGCTTGGCGACATTTGCCGTTGCGGGTCCCTACGGTGATATATGCGTCGGATTTTCACTGACCGGGATAGAATTCACCGGAGGATTCCTGCGGTTGTTATTTTCTTTTTCCGCCGGATTGCTGCTTTCCCGTATTTTCAAGCCGGCTGATAATATCAAAGGTGCATTCTGGATATGCAGTCTATCTATTGTTGTTCTTTTATCGCTGCCGCGCATCGGTGGGGCAGAACATTTATGGATGAATGGGATGTATGATACAGTGTGCTGTGTAGTATTTTTTCCGCTTCTTGTTTATTTCGGGGCTTCAGGAAAAAGCACCGATAAGTTTACGACCGTGATGTGCCGATTCTTGGGCGATATTTCTTATCCCTTGTATATGGTGCATTATCCTTTTATTTATCTGTATTATGCTTGGGTAAAGAATGAGAATCTCACATTTCGCGAATCACTGCCCGGTGCATTGGGAGTTGTTATCGGAAGCATTATTTTAGCTTATATCTGTTTGAGGCTTTATGATGTACCGGTTCGGAAATACTTGACAAACCGGTTTTTAAAGCAATAGTGGTAGTTCTTTCACAATTTATTTTGTCGGCAAATTCTTTAACCGTTAGGAACTCTCCTCTACTTTCCTTCCCATATTGACATTTTGATATTTTATTTTTTAATTTTATATTTCTTTGCAAATATTTTCATATCTTTGGGCTGTTTTTCAAACGTTAACTTTATGGATGATAAACTTGAATTATTAAAGGATAACCTGAAAGCCTGCAAAAAGCTTTGCATAGCTTATTCCGGGGGTGTTGATTCGGCTTTTTTATTATCTGTCGCATGCGATGTATTAGGTAAGAATGTATTAGCTGTATTAATCGACTCTCCGGTATTGGCTCGTCGCGATAAAAAAGAAGCGGTGGACTTTTTGGAAAAAACGGGAGTAGGCTATGAAATAATAAAAGGAAAATCGTTTGTTTCCGCCGAATTCCGTGAAAATATCCGTATGCGGTGCTACTATTGCAAGAAAATTAATTATCAATCCATAAAAGAAGCGGCGAAACGGAACGGGATTGAAATCGTTGCCGACGGGCAGAATATCGACGATGCACAATCGAACGATCGGCCCGGAGCAAAAGCCGCCCAAGAATTGGGTGTAATAAGCCCGTTAATCGAATGTGGATTTACAAAGGCAGACATTCGTTTCTACAGCCGGCAACTCGGACTTGCCACTTGCGACAAACCCTCGAACGCCTGTCTTGCCACGCGGCTTCCCTTCGGGTTTGAGATCACCGAAGAACGGCTGGAAATTGTTGAAGAAGCGGAAGAAACGCTTCGTCGGAGAGGAATGGAAGGTTGCCGGGTTCGCTGGCACGATCTCATCGCACGCATTGAAGCGCCGCGTAGTTTTTTTGATACGATAATCAATATACAAGCGATATCCGAAGAAATCAAGGCGCTCGGTTTCAAATACGTCACTTTGGATTTGGAAGGATTTCGCAGCGGAAGCATGAACTGAATGAATTAATGGATATAAAAAATATACTGGAAGCGGTAAAAAACGGAACGGTGTCGATAGAAGAAGCGACAGACAAACTGAAGACATTGCCTTTCGACGATTTGGGATATGCTTTGGTCGATCATCATCGGCAGTTGCGCAACGGTTGCCCGGAAGTTGTTTTCTGTGCCGGGAAAAATGTACATCAGGTGGAAGGAATCGTCACTAACCTGCTTGAAGTGGGAAATACCAATGTGTTGGCTACGCGGGCAACGGAAGAAATTGCTCAAGCGATTTGGAAAATATATCCCGAAGCCGACTGGAATCCTTCCGCACGCACGATTGTAATCCGACGTCAACCAATTGAAAAGTCAGGCATCGGGAAAATTCTTGTGGTCACGGCGGGTACATCCGATATTCCGGTAGCGGATGAAGCGGTTGTTACTGCCGAATTTCTGGGCAACGAAGTGGAGCGTGTGTGCGATGTGGGAGTTGCGGGTATTCATCGGCTTTTCGCCAAATTAGAAAGCATAACATCAGCTGCGGTGATTATCGCCATTGCCGGTATGGAAGGTGCTTTGCCGAGCGTAATCGGAGGATTGACCGATAAACCGATTATCGCCGTACCCACAAGCGTGGGCTACGGAACCGCTTTCGGAGGAATTGCAGCTTTACTTGCTATGCTTAATTCGTGTGCCAACGGTATTTCGATTGTCAATATCGACAATGGTTTTGGAGCAGCATATATTGCAAACAGCATTAATAAATTAGGAATTAAGAATTAGGAATTATTATTTAAAAAAAGATAGGATCAAGCTATAATGAAAACCCTTTATTTTGATTGTTTTTCGGGTATCAGCGGCGATATGGCTTTGGCTGCGCTGGTTGATTTGGGTGTGGATAAAGACCGGTTGATTGAGGAACTGATAAAGTTAGATCTGCCCGGATGGAAAATTGAGTTTTCCGAAGTGGATAAAAAAGGCATCCGGGCTAACCGGGTGAATGTTATTTTGGACGAATCGGTGCATGCACATAAGCATCATTCGCCGGAAAAACACAGGCATATTCATCGGGATATGACTGATATTGTTTCTCTGATCGACGATAGTACTATTTCGCCGAGAGCCAAAGATTTATCTAAACGTATCTTTATGCGCTTGGCGGTGGCTGAGGCTAAAATTCACGGGACTACTCCCGATGAGGTGCATTTCCACGAAGTGGGCGCTGTCGATTCGATTATCGATATTGTGGGCTCCGCAGTTTGCCTCGACCTCTTGTCGCCCGACAGGATTTGCTCTTCCGTGTTGCACGACGGCTACGGTTTCACGCAATGTCAACACGGGGTGATTCCGATTCCGGTTCCCGCCGTTACCGAAATGCTTGCAACGCGAGACGCGAGTTTTCATCAGTTAGACATCGAAGGTGAATTGATGACGCCGACCGGAGCCGCCATTGTCTTGGAAGTCTCGGAAAGCTTTGGGATCATGCCGGAAATGCACGTGACGAAAACCGGTTACGGCGCCGGGAAAAAAGATTTTGAGAGTCCGAATGTGTTGCGCTTGCTTTGGGGCGAATCATTGGGAGCGGTTGCTTCGGATTCGGTCACGGTGATTGAAACCAATATCGACGATACGACGCCGGAGATATTAAGTTATGTCATGGAAAAGCTTTTTGAAGCGGGGGCTAAAGACGTTTTCTTCACGCCGATTTATATGAAAAAAAATCGTCCCGCTACGCAATTAACGGTCCTTTGCAACGAAGCGGATATATCCCGGATGGAGCTGATCCTGTTTACGGAAACTTCCACTATCGGTTTGAGGAAATACCATGCCGACAGAACTTGCTTGCCGAGAGAAAGCGTAAAGGCAATAACCCCTTACGGCGACATCCAAGCCAAAAAGGTTTACTTTGGAGCGATGACGCGTGTTACGCTCGAATACGAGGATGCTTGTCGTTTGGCAAAAGAGAAAAACATCCCGCTGGTCGACATATACATGAAATGGAACGCGAGTAACATGGAACATACGGATTTCCACGGATAATAATCAATAGAAAAAGAATCAAATATCCATCTTCGCTTATTCTTTCGATAATGACGGAATAAGGGACGATCTCGTCTGTCTATTCGCCGCCATCATATTCGTGCGCCAAAATCTTTTTCAAGAAAGTATTCTTTTTTTGTTCGGCATTCAACAAGCCTTCAAGCATTTCAATATATTTATTGGATTTATTGATTGTTTGTTTATAATTCAAGTAGGAAGTATTGTCATAAAATATATCATTAAAAGCATTAATAATTTTACTGACAGTGGCTTTGTCGTTAAAATTTTTGATAGCTCCTACAGGAACTTTTAATGTTTCGGCAACCTTTCCCAACGTTTCATCGTCGATGAGCGCTTTTATCATATCAATAGAATACAGTAGTACTCAAAAATAAACCTCAGAAAAGCGCCCAACTTGAAAAACTGAGAGATACGGGATAAATGCTGCAAAATGGATTAAGCCGTGAAACGCCGCAAGGGGCGGGAAAGTACATGTCGTAAATGTTAAACATTCACTTTTTCATAAAAATAATCAATAAAAAACATTGATATACGAAAGTATATCATTATCTTTGTAATGTCTAATTAAGACAAGTAATAAATATGAATAATGAAGAAAGAATCAAAGAGCTGAAGGAGCTTCGCCAATTACTGCTTCATGATTTGAAAATGACAAACAGGATTGAACAAAAAATTGGCAATACCCCTCATTTGGAAGAAATGCGAAATTTGTATCTTGACCAACTGAACGATATTGACAGGGAATTAAAAAAGATTGAGTAACAAATCAGTCCCTCTTCGGAGAGGCTAAAAAACATCAAATATGAAAGATTTTAATAATGAAATTGAACAATTGCTTGCTATAGGACGTAAAATGTCTGATGCAGAGTTTGACAAACTACTGGATAATTATTTAGGAGATAAAACCGATACCGAAAAAGAACAAATCGGTATTGCCATTTTGAAAACAAAAATTTCAAAATTCAATGAAATAAAGCAAATTGACAACGAAATAAAATTCATTGAGCAGTTGGATGGTCTTGAAAAATACCTTAATATGGCCCAATTGTCAAAAGATTATTTTGGCAAACAAAAAACATGGCTCTATAACCGGCTGCATGGTTGGAATGTGCATGGAAAACCGGCAAAGTTCACAAACACAGAGCGGAAACAGTTTGCAGATATGCTTTTATCACTTAGTGAAAATATGAAAAACGTTGCGCTTAAGTTGGCGTAATATGTTTTAATTATGGAGCGTAACGCAGAGTTTGGGATTATTGGAAATCCCCTATCGTTTCACCGTAATCAAAGACTTACCGAGATAGTGAATCAAATGCCCATCGTCGCTTATTCCTTCGATAATGACGGAATAAGTGGCGGGCTCGTCTGCTGTGTAAAAATCCACTTTTGCATTGCCGGCATCATCGGTTACGACATTGGGCTTCCAATAGATGGTAGTACGCAAGTCGGGTTTCCGATCATCAATACGCTCTTGCGTGTCGTATTTGGGTGAATAAAACTCAACCGGCAATTGGTAGCCGAGCGGAATCAGCGGTTTGATGTTAAAAGACGGAAGGGGAGAATTAAATATTCCTCTTTTAGTATAAATAGCAATGACGCCGTTGCCTCCGCGCATTCCAAACATGGTGGTATTGACGGGGTTTTTAAGAACGTCAACTTTTCCGATATCATTGATGTTAAGCATATTGAGAATGTCTATGGCGGATTCGCCCGGCGCTAACGTATAAGGTATGTCGTCTATTACAATTAACGGATCGCCGGAAGCGCCTCGTATTCTGATGGAATTTCCCGCCACCACTACTCCCGGAACACGAAAGAGCAAATTTCGAATATCCTGACTTCCGGATTTTGAGATATCATCCTCAGAGAATGAATAATCCGGTTCGGAATAGTAGGTCGATTGATATTTATCATTATCCTTTTTATAAACTCCGCTTATTTGCACTTCGGTCAAATGAACGATTCTCATTCCGTTTTCGTAGGTATATTGCAAATCGGCTTTGGCAACGTAATCCAAAAAGACCGGATTATTTTTTTCTTCCGCAACTCCGGCTTTAATCCATGGAGTATGTATTCCGGGAAAAGTATCTTCATCAACAATCAATTCTGTCATTTGCTTACCTTTTCCTTTACTGTTCAGTGCTTGAATAACGTATTTCGTACTGTCGGGAAATTCGAAATTTCGAAAGGTATAACGTCCGTTTTCGTCTGTTTCGGTCATGTCAAAGAAGCCGTGATCCAATGATAGTAATGAAACTTTGAAATTCTTGGCGGGTTTCGAAAGCAAGCCGCTCTTCACTAATCCCGAAAACTCCTGACTTGTTTCTATTGGAATTTTGGGATAACTTAATTTCCCGCGAACCACATCCGAGAGGGCATACCGCGTCCATCCCTGAGTTTTCATCAATAAATCGACGGAAAATTCAGCATCTTTATTTCCTTTTTGAAAATAATATGCCGGATTTTCGATACTCCCTCTTAATTCCGAGCGCAATAAGATATCAGACAAAATGCCGGTAGTGGTATCGGCAATTACTTCCCGATCGTTGGTTACGGAAATCGAAAAGTTCCCTTTCAAAGCTTGTTGTTTGCCGTCTCTCAAACGAATATCCGCTTCAATTTGTTCTCTTTTCCGGTAACTGTCTTTCGAGGTTTGAAATTCGGCAATTCCCTCATCATCATTCAGCACAAAAAACAATCGTTCGCTGATGATTCGGAAATCTTTTGTTAACAACAGGATATGATTAATCCCGGAAGGGAAAAACGTGGTTTTGAAAGCAATAAAGTTTTTTGCCGGATTCCATGAATCGGCATAAGCGACCATTCCCCGCGAATGAATAACCAAATAAAGATCGGGATATGGAACCGAGTCGGGTTTATTGATGGTAACCCATAAATTCCCGTCTCGAATAATGGTTTTTAATGCGAATGCATTCGTTTGTGCTTCGGGCAAATCGAACCGGAGCGTGCGATCGCCGTACCTGCAAACCGCCCGGTAATGTTCTCCCGATTTCGGATTGATAAAAAAATCGCCCATACCGTCGTGAGTAGTTTTAAAATCAACAACCGGATGATCATCGGAATCTACCACTTCTCCCTGAATATCCAAGCCGACCCCGTTGGTATCGACCGCTTTGAATGCTACGTTCGACGTTTGTCCGGCTATGATATAGCCCCCTTCCGGATAAAAAGAAACGTCAAAATCTCCTTCGGGAAAAGGAATTGGGAGATATTGCCGGAAAATACGGTTATTGTCTCTCAATTCCACATACAACGCTCGCGTGAGCGAATTGCCGGGAACGATCAGTTTAAAACGAATGTTGCCCTCGTCGTCGGCTTTGCTTGTAAACGTTCGGTCTTGATTCAACCGCAGGATAACAGACTTGGGGAGAATTGCTTTCCGGGTCGTGGCATCGATAAAACGCAGGCTCGCGTTAATTTTTCCGTCTTCGGCGAACCGAAAATCGCTCTCGGTTTGTATAGACAAAATTTGGGGGTCGCTGATTCGAACGTATTTAGAAAAAAACAAACTTTCTCCCTCATTATACATATATTTGGTGTAAGCCCGTATTTGATAAGTGCCCTGCGGCAGATCTTCCGGCAGGGGAATCGCTCCGTAAAACATATTATTTTCATCGCAGCGTATTTTCAGCCGTTGCGCCACTGAATCCACCGGGTTGATTAATTCGACATAAACATAGCGACTAAGAGCGATTGGCTTATTACTGAAAGCATCGAACAGGAAAGCGCGGAAAAATATTTTTTCGCCGGTAATATAATAAGGCTTATCGGTATGTAAAAATATTTTTTCATGCGGAAAAACCAAAACTTGTTTGGATAGATTGATACCAACGCTGTCCGCCACATTCTCATTCTGACCGAATAAAATAGTAAAATAAGAGGATAGTAACAAGAGTAAAGTGATTTTTTTCATTTTCGATAGGCATAAATGATTTTATTTTAGACTGCAAATGTATCTATTTTTTATGAAATTGGCATAGTTTTAAGAGAATTCCTTTGATATACGTTTCTTAAGTTTATAATGATTTTTTATTACTCAGAAAATGTTTTATTTTTTTTCGAAATGATAATTTTCATTAATTTTGTCGCATAAAATTGACGCAGTTATTCTGTAGTCAATAATTATTCATTAAAAATATTAATATCTATGAAAAAATTAAATCTATTTTTAGTTTTTAGTTTGTTCATTCTGTTTTCTGCAAATGCACAGAAAACAAGTGAAATTTCCGATGGTAAGAATGTCTTTATCGGCGCCGGCGTACAGGGAGATGTCTATGTTAACAATAATGCCGTAAAAGACATCAATGTGTGGAAAACACCTTCCTTAGCGGGAAATTTGTTTATAGGCAAATGGTTTAGTCATAAGGTAGGGGCGCGCGTTTTTTTTGAAGGAGGAACATTGCATCCTTTCTTCCAAGAAAGAAAAATAATGGTAGATCAAAAGTACGTCGCCGGACGGGTCGATTTGATGCTTGATTTTACAAATCTTTTTCGTTCCTATTCACCGGATCGGTTTTATAGCTTGATACCGTACGTAGGAGTAGGTGGAGAATATTCATTTAATGCCCTTTATCGTCCCGATAATGCCGATGGATCAACTTCTTATTTGTTTGGAGGCGGATTGTTGAATACATTCAGATTGTCGAATCATGTGTCGGCTTTTATAAATTTGGGCTTAAATGTTGTTGATGCAAAATCTGATGGATATAAAGGTAAGAATCCTAAACTTTTTGGAACACCCAATTATTTTGATGGAGTTGCGGCAGGTTCTGTCGGGCTTATTTACAATTTTACCGGCGCCACTAAAAAGGAGATCATTGCTCCTCCTCCCGAACCGCCGGTAGTCAAGCCCGAACCTCAACCCGAACCTAAGCCCGAACCTCAACCCGAGCCTAAGCCTGAACCTCAACCCGAACCGACTCCCGAACCTCCCCGAATTGTTGAATACGTTGCCCCTGTTTTTGATAATGTATTCTTCCGTTTGGACAGATCTCTGATTGATCCCGATCAGCAATACAAGATTAAAAATGTAGCCGACTATATGAACACAAATTTGGGCGCTAGGATTTACGTTGTGGGATATGCCGATAAACTGACGGGAAATGCTACTTACAATTTGTTTATTTCGGAACGGCGTGCTAAAAATGTCGCTAAAGAATTGACGCAAAAATACGGAATTGCTTCCGATCGTATTATTATTGATTGGAAAGGCGATACCGTACAGCCGTATCAAGAAAACAGCAAAAATCGTGTGGTAATCTTTTCGGAATAATTAACACTGCTTTAGACTCAACTGAATGCGTTTCCTCTCCGAATCAATGGCGAGTACTTTCACTTGAACGTGTTGATGCATGGAAACAACTTCGGTTGGGTCTGAAATGTATCGGTCGGCTAAATTGGATATGTGAATCAATCCTTTTTCTTTAATGCCGATATCGACAAAACAACCGAAACGGGTAATATTGCTGATGATTCCCGGAAGAATTTGTCCCTCCCGTAAATCGGTGAGAGTTTTTACATTCGGATCAAATTCAAATACTTGAATGGATGCGCGCGGATCGCGCCCGGGTTTATCCAATTCCTGCATGATATCGAGAAGCGTCGGCATTCCGGTTTTTTCCGACTTGTACCGATCCAATTGAATGGAGTTTCGAATGTTTTTATCCCGAATCAAATCGGAGATGCTGCAATGCAGGTCTCTTGCCATAGTCTCAACTACCGGGTAACTTTCCGGATGTACGGCAGAATTGTCTAATGGATTCTCCGCATCGGGAATACGAAGAAATCCGGCAGCTTGCTCAAATGCTTTTTCTCCCAATCGGGGAACTTTTAGTAATTCTTTCCGCGATTTGAACGGACCGTTTATTGTGCGATAATTCACAATGTTTTGTGCCAATGAAGGACCTAAACCGGAAACATAAGTCAGCAAATGTTTACTCGCTGTATTCAAATTCACTCCCACCTGGTTAACGCAATTTTCAACCGTTCGGTCCAATGAATTTTTCAACTCGGTCTGATTAACGTCATGTTGATATTGTCCTACTCCGATGGATTTCGGATCGATTTTCACCAATTCCGCCAAAGGGTCCAACAATCGTCTTCCGATACTGACCGCGCCGCGAACCGTTACGTCGTATTCGGGAAACTCTTCCCTTGCAATGGGCGATGCGGAATAGACAGAAGCGCCGTCTTCGCTTACCGAGAAGACTTGTAATTTTCTGTCGTAACGGAGATTGTTAATGAACTGTTCGGTTTCTCTTCCGGCAGTACCGTTTCCGATGGCAATGGCTTCGATAGCGTAGGCATTTACCAAAGAAGTGATTTTCATGCTTGCTTTGGTCTTTTCATTCTGAGGGGGATGCGGATAAATGGTTTCGTTATAAAGCAAATTACCTTGTGCGTCAAGGCAGACGACCTTGCAACCGGTGCGAAATCCCGGATCAATTCCCAGCACGCGTTTTTTGCCCAAAGGAGGCGACAAAAGCAGTTGTCGCAAATTCTCGGCAAAAACTTTAATCGCTTGCATGTCGGCTTTTTCTTTGGATGATGCAGCAAATTCCGTTTCGATCGACGGTTTCAGTAAGCGTTTATAGCCGTCTTTCACCGCTGTTTCCACTTGTTCCGACGAGGGAGTTTTTCCTTTCACAAAACGCCGGTTAAGCGCTTCCACGCAATGCTCGTCCTCCGGCGAGATGCTTACGCGCAGAATACCTTCCGATTCACCCCGCCGCATAGCCGACAACCGATGAGAAGAACAACGAGACAACGGTTCTTTAAAATCGAAATAATCTCGAAACTTTACGCCTTCTTCTTCCTTTCCCTTAACAAGTTTGGAAGTAATCACCGCTTCCCGGTTAAAAATATTCCGGAGGGCATTCCGGGCAGATTCATTTTCGTTGACCCATTCGGCGATGATGTCGCGAGCACCTTGCAAAGCGGCATCCACACTGCCTACCTCTTCGTTAACAAATCGTTCGGCTTTACCGTAAATATCCCGTTCGTTTTGAGCCATCAGAATTTTAGCCAAAGGTTCCAAGCCTTTTTTCCGTGCAATTTCGGCGCGGGTTTGTTTTTTGGGTTTATAAGGGAGGTAAATATCTTCCAACTCCGTACTGTCCCAAGTATTTTCGATACGCGATTTCAGTTCGAGCGTTAACTTGCCTTGTTCTTCGATCGAACGGAGAATCGTATCTTTTCGGCTGCTTAACTCCTGTAATTTGGAATACAAACGATTGATTTCTCCTATTTGAACTTCGTCTAAACCGCCGGTAACTTCTTTCCGGTAACGGCTGATGAAAGGAATGGTTGCGCCTTCGTCCAATAAATCCAACGTTTTGGCAATAGCTTTCTCCGAAATGGAAAGGGATTGAGAAATAAGTGTTGCGTACATAAAATTAGTTTTTGCAAATATAACGCTTATTTTCCGATTTCGGGATGATTTTTGTGCCTTCTTAGATATTATCTTGAGAGAAAAATACGAGCCCGTTATAATATTTTTACGACTGACCGGAGAATACTAACGGGCAAAGGATTACTAAAAAACGCGGAGCGTTTACGCATTGATAGCCGTGTGCGACAGTGCACGGTTTTGGGTTTGATCGAGTTCAATATCTGCGTCGGAAGTATACAGTGTCTTTGCTGCTTGGCAAAATCCGGCTTAGATAACTCGATTATCGCACGCTGTATGGGGACGTCAGTAAGCAGTCGATTTTTATAATTTCTAACCACTTATTTCACAACTATCGAAGCTTTCCCTCGATAATGAATCAGTTTTCCATCATCGCTCACCCCCTCAATAACGACGGAATATGTGGACGGGTCGTCTGAGGTGTAAAAATCCAATTTTGCATTGCCTGCGTCATCGGTTATGACATTGGGTTTCCAAAAAATGGTTGTTCGTAAATCCGGCTTTGAATCATTTATTTTTTCCGGCGTATCATATTTAGGTGAATAAAATTCAACAGGTAACTGGTAACCAAGGGGCATAATAGGTTTGATATTGTCCGGTTGAATAGGATCACTAACCATTTTATAGTAATTTACAATGGTATAATGCCCTGCCCCTCCTTCAATACCAACTGCTTGGAGATTTTGAATGTTAATCATGTTAAGATTATTAATATCCATAATAGATGACTCCGAAGGCGATAAAGCAAGAGGTCCTGGTGGAATAGCGTTAGGGTCCGGGTTTATCTGTGATTTTCCATTTATTTCAATTGATAGTGAGGTTCCGGGCAATAGACTTCCCGGTACACGATGAAGCAGACTAATAAGAGAGCGTGATCTTTTTAATTCGTCACCGGAAATATAACGCGTATTGTATTCATTGTTATATCGATGGATTCCTCTTATTTGTACTTCGGGAAGATTAATTATTCTCATTCCATGCTCGTAGGTATATTGTTTGTCTGCTTTCGCTACATAACCCAAAAGTATCGAATCTGTTTTTTCTCCCATAATAACAGGTTCTATCCATGGTGTATATATACTTGGAAAAGTGTCTTTATTAATATATAATTCCGTCATCTGCCCGCCTTTTCCTTTTTTGTTCAATGCTTGAATAACGTATTTTGTTCTGTCGGGGAATTCAAAATTATTGAATACATAGCGTCCGTTTTCGTCCGTTTCAGTTAAATCTGAAAATTCATAATTCAGTGACAGCAATGAAACTTTGGCGTTTTTGGCGGGTTTTGAAAGTAAACCATATTTCACAATTCCGGAGATTTCTTGACTTTGCTCAAAAGGTATTCGAGGATGAGTTAATTTTCCCCGAATAATGTCAGGAACAGCATAGCGTGTCCATCCATGAGTTTTCATCAACAAATCGGCTGCCGTTTCTGCCTCTTTATTTCCTTTTTGAAAATAGTATTCAGGATTATCAATTTGTCCTCTCAATTCCGAACGTAACAAAATATCCGATAGAATACTTGAGGTAGAATCTGTAACAACTTCATTGTCGTTGGTTACGGCAATCGAAATGTTCCCTTTCAGCGGTTGTTGATTTCCGTCTTTCAATTGAATATTAGTTTGAACCTGTTCCCGTTTTCGATATATATCTTTTTGTGTTTTATATTCAGCAAATCCGTTGTCGTTATTCAATAGAAAAACCAAACGTTCGCTGACAATACGAAAATCTTTTGTTAACAATAGAATATGATTGATTCCCGAAGGGAAGACGGAAGAATCTAAAGCAACATAATCAGTTGAAGGATTCCACGCTTTAGCATAAACAATCGACCCGCGAGAATGAATCAATAAGTAAAGATCCGGATAAGCAATCGAATCCTCTTTGTTGATTGAAACAAACAGTTTATCGCGCAGAAATATGACTTTTAACGCTAATGCGCTCTTTTGAGTTTCCGGCAAATCAAATTTGAGCGTGTGATTTCCATGGTGGCAGACAGCCTTATAATGTTCATCAGGCAGGGGATTGAGAAAAAACTCTCCCATTCCGTCATGAATAGTTTGAAATTCAGTGATAACCTTACCGGTAGAGTCAATCACTTCTCCGTTTATCTTCAATGGATTTCCGCCGGAATCAAGCGCTTTGAACGCTACATTCGACACTTGTCCCGCAATAAGCTGTCCGCCTTCGGGATAGAATGAAACGTCGAAATCTCCTTCAGGATAAGGAATTTGAAGATATTGTTTATAAATACGATTATTTACAGTCAATTCCACATACAATACCCGTTGAGATTTTTCAACCGGTAGATTTAATTGAAAATGAATCCGGCCTTCTTTATCCGGTTTTCTTGTAAATGAAGGATCCTGATTTAGTTGCATAAAAATCGATTGAGGGAGGATGACTTCTTGCGATGTTGCATTAATAAATTGCAAACTTACATTTATTTTTCCGGCTTCGGCAAATTGGAAATCAGTCTGATTTTGTATTTCCAAACTTTGCGGATCGCTTATCCTGACCTGTTTAGAAAAAAACGAATTTTCACCCTGATTACGCATGTATTGCGTATAGGCTCGTATTTTATACATGCCTTGCGTTAATTCTTCCGAAAGTGGAATTGCTCCGTAAAACAGATAGGCTGAATCCCTGCGTATTTTCACCCGTTGAACCACCGAATCCTCTGAATCAATCAGTTCGACGTAAACATAACGGCTCAACGTATCTTGTTTATTGGAAACAGCATCTAAGAGAAAAGCACGAAAAAACAGTTTTTCTCCGGAAATATAATAAGGCTTGTCTGTTTGCAAATAGATTTTTTCCTGAGGAAAGATGAGAAGTTGCTTGGCGATGTTTGATACGGCGTTGTCCAATATGGGTTCTTCCCGGCTGTACATTGTGGTAATGCATACAAATAATAATCCTATTGTTGCGGTTCGTTTCATGGCAAGATAGACTTAGTTTTTAACAAAAATTTGCAGCAAATATAACAATTTTTTTTTGAAACATATTAATATCCCCGTTTTGTATAAAAATTTCTCCGGTTTGTATAATTTCCGTAAGTATTATTTCTCGTATCTTTGCACTCAAATATTTTCATAATAATGGAAGAAGATAAATAACTAATGATACTTACAAACAGATTCAATTACCCCGAGTGGTTTCATGATAAATGCGGAGTCCTTCTGGACATGGCATTTGAACATGTCCCTATGTACAGGGAATGGAAGCGATTTGATCCGGGAACGCACGTCCCTGTGGGTGAGCGTTTCGACGCGCTTCCTGTTCTTACAAAAGCCGATATGCGCAGTATGTTCCCTTTGGGATTGATGCCCGACCGGAAGAATCTCAGCGAAGGTCTCAGAAACGAAGAAATAGAGTTTACCTTCACCAGCGGGACGACATCGGAAAAAGTCGTCAATATATGGGATCAAAACTGGTGGGACAGGTCGGAAGCGGCTTCATGGAAATTGAACAATTGTACGGTTGGTCTCAATTATCCTCAGAGGCAGGCGAAGCTCGCAAGCTCACTGAACGTGGGCATAAACTGCGAGGAAGATTTGCCGATGTCCCACAGAATCCTTGGCAACACGCTCTACCTCAATGAGAAAACAAGCGTCTTACAGTGGCAGCCGCGTCATTTGAAGCGGATGGTCGAAGAATTGAACTCTTATCAGCCGGTCGTTTTAGAGGCGAACCCATCCCTGCTTGCGAGATTGGCGTATTGGGCGCTTGATAATGGAGTAAGCGTATTTTCCCCGCAAGTCATCGTGTTTACATTTGAATTTTCCTCGGTCATTCATCTGGCGGCGATCCGACAGGTCTTTTCGTCCGCCTTTGTCAGCTCATACGGCTCGACAGAAACAGGGTTTGTTATGGAACAATGTGAGAACGGATTTATGCACCAAAACACGGAGTTTTGCCGGATTGACTTTAAGCCGGTAAAAGCAGAATACGGTGGTCCTGAGCTTGGCTGTGTTTTCGTCACAACATTCGATAACCCTTGGAATTGTATCATCCGCTTTGATGTAGGCGATCTTGTCAGGCTGCATCCGAATGGGACTTGTGATTGCGGGCGTTCGGATGGAATGATCGTCGACGCCATAGAAGGCCGTGTGAGTAATGTTACGTTTACAACAGACGGAGGCCTTGTTACCACAAAAGCGCTGGATGATCGTATCGCAGCCGTTAATGCCGTCAGGGATTATCGTTTGGAACAACGAGATCATACCGATTATCTGCTTGAAGCGACGCTATCTCCCGATGCTGACCAAAAACCGGCGCAAGACGGGCTTCGCGCCGCTCTTGAAAGCTTATACGGCAGTGATGGCAATTTTGATATTCAAATCGTCGCCGACATTTTTCCGGGGTCTGCGGGAAAATACAGACGCACACAGGCTAACTTTGAATTTGACGAAAGGAGGTTGTTCTTATGAGCGCAGGTACGATTTTTTTGATACCGGGAGGACATCCCCCGGATATGAAGCGGATGATACAGGATTTTCGTACAACGCTTGAATTTTGTGGAAAACCGAATCCGAAAGTCGCATATATAGGAACGGCTAATAAAGATAATAAAATATTCTTTCAGCTCATGAAAAGGCTAATTGTTAAAGCGGGAGCGGAAAAGGTTACACTTGTGTCAATAGCCGGTAAACGTTCAGATATCGGAGCGGCGAAGCAAATACTCTCCGAGGCGGACTGTATATTCCTGTCGGGTGGAGAGGTAGAAGATGGAATCGTATTATTGAAAAAAGCCGGTCTCGACGTTTTCCTGACTGAGCTGTATAACAGCGGGAAGCTGTTCTTTGGGGTTTCCGCGGGGTGTATTATGATGGGACGTAATTGGGTTCATTGGGAAGTCGAGAATGACGACAGTACCGCTAATCTTTTTGATTGTTTGAATTTTGTCCCGATGACGTTTGATACGCACTGTGAAAATGAGGATTGGAAGGAATTGAAATGCGCTCTGCGCCTGATGGGAACCAATGCCCAAGGATACGGATTATCGACCGGCGGCTTTTACAGCGCTGACCGCGATGGGTATTTAGTCAGTTTCAGGAACGCTCCGGCAGTGTTTCGCAATCAAAACGGCAATATCAAAACGGAGGTACGGAATGGACAAAATTGATGTTTTTACCGTAGCCATAGCCTGTAATATAAAGACTCACAGCTCTTCTGATTCCGAAGCTGAATTTGATGAGCCGGAAACGGTTGAAGCGATCAGCGTGGCGTTGAAAAACGGCGGATTTGAAACTATTGTTTTGGATGCCGGCGATGGATTTCCTCAAAAGCTGGAAACGGCAATGCCTGACATTGTTTTTAATATCGCAGAAGGGCGTTCAGGCAGGAGCAGAGAAGCGCAGATTCCGGCTATCCTTGAATATTATGAGGTTCCATATACCGGATCGGATGCCGCTACGCTTTCGGTTTCTTTGGATAAAGCGATGACAAAACGGATCGTCCAAAGTTGCGGCATAGAAACACCGGCTTTTTGTGTCATTTCAAATGGCACATTGGAACTTCCCTGCGATCTGCCGTTCCCGGCGCTGGTAAAACCGAACGCGGAGGGTTCAAGCAAAGGCGTTTCGGATGACTGCGTGGCGAAGGATATACCGCGTTTATACGAGCTTGTTGACCGGTTAGCGCGTGATTGTACCGGCGATCTGCTGGTAGAACAATATATAGATGGCAGAGAATTCACAGTGGGAATCATCGGAAATGGTCATGGCATTCGCGTTTTTGAGCCGATGGAGATTATTTACCGGAAACTCAGAGGCGACTATAAGATCTACAGTTACGAGGTAAAGCAGAATTACCGTGATTATATCTCCTATAAATGTCCGCCCGACCTCCCCTCGGAATTGATAACCAAGATGAAACGTGATGCTGAAACTGTTTATGAAACGCTCGGCTGCCGTGATTTTGCCAGAGTCGATTTCCGGCTTTCAGAGGATGAACGTATATTCTTCATAGAAATAAATCCGCTTCCGGGCTTAGCGCCGGATTACAGCGATTTCCCGATGCTGGCGGATTACAACGGGATAAATTACGATAACCTTATCCGTGCAATACTTAATTGCGCTTTAAAGCGATACGGAATGAAAGTCATGGAAAAAAATGAACAGAAAAAATAATCGTATATTTCAAATGTTTGGCGTCACCGATGAATCTCCGGAGTGGAACGACTGGCGCTGGCAGTACCGTAACCGTATTATGGACGCGGAACAGTTATCTCGTGTGATTGACCTTTCCGAAAAGGAGAAAGCGGACATTGCGGCCTGCCTTAAAAAATTCCGTATGGCGATAACGCCTTATTACGCTTCGCTGATTGACTTGGATAATCCCAACGATCCGATCCGGGCGCAAGCGGTGCCGTCAATAAACGAAACGAGAACTTTCCCGTGGGAGATGGCCGACCCTCTCAATGAAGAAAATGTCAGCCCTGTGAAAAATATTATACGCAGATACAAGGACAGGGCGCTCTTTTTAGCGACACAATGTTGTCCTATGTACTGCCGCCACTGTACCCGCAGGCGGCTCGTCGGCGAGGAGGACAGTTCCATCAGCAATGAGGAGATTGAGGAATCCATCGAATACATCAGAAAAACGCATGAGATCAGGGATGTATTGATATCCGGCGGCGACCCGCTGACGCTCTCAGACGCGCGGCTGGAAACGATAGTTTCACGGCTGCGTGAAATAAAGCATGTGGAAATCATCCGTATAGGGACAAGAGTTCCCGTCACAATGCCCATGCGTGTGACACCGGCTCTGCTCTCCATGTTCAAAAAATATCAGCCGATCTGGATCAACACTCACTTTAATCATCCCACGGAGCTGACCGGCGCATCCATCAAGGCTTGCGCCGAGATTATTGACGCAGGCATTCCGATGGGAAACCAGAGCGTACTGCTTCGAGGAATCAATGATAACACCGATACGATAAAGTCTCTTGTGTTGGGGCTTGTCAAAGCAAGAATTAGACCTTATTACCTATACCAGTGCGACATGAGTGAGGGTTTACAACATTTCAGAACGGACGTGAGATCCGGTGTTAAAATCATAGAGGACTTGACAGGAGATATTACCGGATTTGCTGTTCCAAAGTTTGTGATTGACACACCGGGCGGTGGTGGGAAAATTCCGGTAAATCCTGAATATATTGTTTCAATAGATGACGAAAAGGTTGTAATCAGGAATAATCTGGGGCAAATTTACGAGTACCCGCAACCAAAAAGATAATTTTCCTATTACAGAACTTTTACAGATAAAATAAGGAAATATATCATATTTGTCGTTTAACAATGATAAACAATAGTCCTATTGCTGCAAATCGTTTCATAAGAAGATACATTTATATGCAAAATTTATTCTATCAACTATCTCAAAAATTATCACCTGTCAATTATTATTAACTAACCACTTATCACTAACCACTAACCACTAATCACTTATTTCACAACTATCGAAGCTTTCCCTCGATAATGAATCAGTTTTCCATCATCGCTCACCCCCTCAATAACGACGGAGTAAGTGGACGGATCGTCTGAGGTGTAAAAATCTAATTTTGCATTGCCTTCGTTATCTGTTATGACATTGGGTTTCCAATAGATGGTTGTTCTTAAATCCTGACTCGGATTATCAATACTTTCTTTTGTATCGTATTTAGGTGAATAAAACTCAACAGGCGCCTGATACCCAAGTGGTATTACCGGTTTGATATTATCCGACGTAAGAACCGTTTCATCAGCGCCTTTTGTATAAATTGCAATAAATGTGGACCTTCCCGGATTTAGAGTTACAAATACCTGTTTGATATTATTGGTATTAATCAAATTAAGATTTGCATAGAAATCATCACCATTTTCAACCAATAACCGATTGTCTATCATAATAATTGGTCTTCGTAGCAAAGTACCCGGAATACGAGAAATTAAACTGATGCCGGTGGTGATACCTAATCTTTCTATATCTTTGGCAGTAAAATAATCTGCTAAGGAATGAAAAGAAGATTTCTTATAGCTGCCTCTAATCTGCACTTCAGGCAGATTAATCATTCTCATTCCATGCTCATACATATATTGCCGGTCTGCTTTCGCTACGTAACCCCAAAATATCGAATCAGTTTTCTCTTCCTTAACCACGGGTTCAATCCATGGTGTATGTATTCCCGGAAAGGTATCTTCATTAATATATAATTCCGTCATCAGTCTGCCTTTTCCTTTACTGTTCAACGCTTGAATAAGGTATTTTGTACTGTCCGGAAATTCAAAATTACTGAATACATAGCGTCCGTTTTCATCAGTTTCAGTTATATCTGAAAAACCGGAATTCAGTGACAGCATTGAAACTTTGAAGTTTTTGGCAGGTTTCGATCGTAAACCGCTTTTAACAATTCCTGAAATCTCTTGACTTTGCTCAAAAGGTATTTGGGGATAGCTTAATTTTCCACGAATGACATCAGGAATAGCATATCGCGTCCAACCATGAATTTTCATCAACAAATCGGCTGCCGTTTCTGCCTCTTTATTTCCTTTTTGAAAGTAATATTCCGGATTATCAATTTGTCCTTTTAATTCAGAAGATAACAAAATATCGGACAAAATACTTGAAGTTGTATCCGGAATAACTTCTTTATCGTTGGTCACAGAAATTGAAAAGTTTCCTTTCAGCGGTTGTTGATTTCCGTCTTTCAATTGAATATTCGTTTGAACCTCTTCCCGTTTTTTATATATCTTTTTCTGCGTCCGGAATTCAGCAAATCCGTTGTCGTTATTCAATAAAAATACCAGCCGTTCGCTGACAATTTGTAGATCTTTTGTCAGTAATAGAATATGACTGATTCCCGAAGGGAAGCCGGAAGAATCTAAAGCAACATAATCATTTGAAGGATTCCACGCTTTAGCATAAACAATCGACCCGCGCGAATGAATCAATAAATAAAGATACGGATAAGCAATCGAATCCCTTTTGTTGATTGAAATAAACAGTTTATCGTGCAGAAATATGACTTTTAGCGCTAATGCGCTCTTTTGAGTTTCCGGCAAATCAAATTGGAGCGTGTGATTTCCATGGTGGCAGACAGCCTTATAATGTTCATCGGGTAGGGGATTGAGGAAAAACTCTCCCATTCCGTCGTGGCCGGTTTTCAATTCAGTGACGATATTGCCTTTGGAATCAGAGATTTCTCCCTTGATATCCGGCGCTCTCCCGGCTGAATCGAGCGCTTTGAATGCCACATTCGATACTTGCCCGGCTATCAGATGCCCGCCTTCGGGATAGAATGAAACATCGAAATCGCCTTCCGGAGACATCCGGGTATTTTGCCTGCCAACAGGACTGTTTTCCGGCGTTTGTTTTTTCAAAATTTGAGGGTCTCCTATCCTGACCTGTTTAGAAAAAAACGAACTATCACCCTGATTACGCATGTATTGTGTATAGGATCGTAATTTATACATGCCTTGCGCTAATTCTTCCGAAAGTGGAATTGCTCCGTAAAACAAATAGCTTGAATCACGTCTTATTTTCACTCGTTGGACCACAGAATCCACCGGATCAATCAGTTCGACGTAAACATAACGGCTCAATGCAGCTTGTTTATTGGAAACAGCATCCAACAGAAAAGCACGAAAGAATATTTTTTCTCCGGAAATATAATAGGGTTTATCTGTCTGTAAATAGATTTTTTCCTGAGGAAAGATGAGAAGTTGTTTGGTGATGTTTGATACGGCACTGTCCAATATGGGTTCTTCCCGGCTGTACATTGTGGTTATGCATACAAACAATAATCCTATTGTTGCGATTCGTTTCATGGCAAGATAAACTTGGTTTTTTAACAAAAATTTGCAGCAAATATAACAATTTTTTATGAAGAAGTGATGAGCTGCTGTCAATTGTTATCGTTAATTTCGTAATCTATTGGTATTCAAAATTAAAAATAGTAATGCTGTTATTAGAAAAGTCGTTAAATATTATTATTCATTTTGAAATCATTTATTATATTTGTATAAAATTTATCTTGTCATGAAACGATTTGCAACAATGTGGTTATTGTTTGGATGTATTCTCGCCATGTATGGCCGGGAAGATGCCGTATTGGACAGCGCCGTAAATAATATTGCCATGCAACTTTTGGCTTTTCCGCAAGAAAAAATCTATCTGCATACCGATAAACCTTATTATATTACCGGAGAAAAAATATTTTTCCGTGCTTTTCTGTTGGATGCTTTTTCCAATAAACAGGATACGCTCAGCCGCTATGTTTATGTCGAATTAATTAATCCTGTTGATTCAATAGTAGAAAGGGTTAAAATACGACGGGATGAAAACAATCTGTTTTATGGAGCCATCCCCTTACCGGAAGACTTAGCACAA